>Ga0310344_10000031_pt1 | contig 145916 bp, 141 predicted proteins | sample HC15DNA20200_MG_FD_203801 | JGI IMG/M metagenome (GOLD analysis project Ga0310344, IMG submission 203801) | Marine microbial communities from station ALOHA, North Pacific Subtropical Gyre - HC15-DNA-20-200_MG | ecosystem: Environmental > Aquatic > Marine > Oceanic | place: Pacific Ocean...
AATTTATTAATGAAAAATTTGATGAAATTACCACTGGCTGGAAAATTTCTTTTTGGCGAAATGCGGTTTGGGTAAGTTCAGCCTATTTATGGGCAGCTTGGCTTTCTCATGATGTTGCAAATATTGCTGTTTATCTACCAAGACAACTTGATCTTACATTATTATTAGTTGTTGTAACTTATTTTACAATTCTTCTTTTTTATATTTTCTACATACAGGGTGGACGTATCCAAACAGTAGTTTTGGAGAAAACTGGAACTAGATATGCTCGATCAGCAACTATTATTAATACTATTTATGCTGCTGTCCTTTATTACTTTAAAGAACTAAACGATCTTCCTATGTCGACAACTTGGGTATTTGTAGGATTGTTATGTGGAAGAGAACTTGCAATCTCTACGATGAATAAAGAATATAAATTCAAATACGTGTTCCCACTGATTGGTAAAGACTTTATTAAAATGGTCTTTGGATTGAGTATTTCGGTTGGAATTGTATTAGCTATTCACTATATAATTATTCCTACTGGATTTGGTTTATAAATCTTAAAATTAAAAATATCTAAATACGAAAACTGAAAAAATTATGGATATAATTGTAGCTATCCATAAAATACTTCCAACTATGCCTAACCAAGCTAAATGAATAAAGGCTGCACTTAATAAAGAAATAAATAATCTATCACCTCTTGTAGTGTCTAATCCAAGAACTCCTCTTCTAGGAGTTCCTCCAGGAACTTTCTTTTCCCATAAAACCATAGCTGTTAAACATAAAGCTATAAAAACAAAAAAAAGTGCTGTTTGCCAAGTCCAGGCCATCCAAGTAATAAATTCAAAATCAAAAAAACCTTTTTCTCTAGATTCGGAGACAGATTCCCATCCCAATAATAATACCTTATTTGAAGGAGTAATAATCATACTCTACCTAATGCAAAGCCTTTCGCTATATAATTTCTAACAAAATAAATCACTACAGCGCCCGGAATTATTGTTAAGCTTCCTGCGGCTGCTAATAATCCTAATTCATATCCTGATGTACTAACCGTTCTGGTCATTGTAGCTGCTATAGGTTTTGCTGCTACCGCTGTTAATGTTTTTGCTAATAATAGCTCAACCCAAGAAAACATAAAACAGAAGAACATAGTAATACCAATTCCTGCGGTTATAGTTGGAATAAATATTCTAAAGAAAAATCTCCAAAATTTATAACCATCAACATATGCCGTTTCATCTAATTCTTTAGGAACAGCTGAAATAAATCCTTCTAAAATCCATACAGCTAAAGGAATATTAAATAAGCAATGTGATAGAGCTACAGCTACGTGAGTATCAAATAAGTTAATAGATGAGTAAAACTGAAAGAACGGTAAAGCAAAAACTGCTGGTGGTGCCATTCTATTAGTTAACAACCAAAAGAATAAATGTTTATCTCCTAAAAATTTGTATCTTGAAAATGCATATGCTGCTGGTAAAGCAGCTGCTACAGATAAAACTGTATTCATGACTACATAATAAAGTGAATTTAGATATCCTGTGTACCAAGTGCTATCTGTAAAAATAGTTATATAATTTTCAAATGTAAATTTTTGTGGCCATAATGAATAAGTATTAATAATTTCTGTTGTTGTTTTAAACGACATGTTTAACAACCAATAGATAGGCAACATCAAAAATAAAATATAGATTGTAGGTACTAACCACTTATATTTTTTCATGACTGTTCCTCATTTCTCATCATTAAATTATAAAAAACCCAACAAACCAAAAGGACTATAAAGAAGTAAATTAAAGACATTGCTGCAGCTGGCCCTAAATCAAATTGTCCTAAAGCCATCTTAACTAAATCAATTGATAAAAATGCTGTGGCATTACCTGGTCCTCCACCTGTTAAAACAAACGGTTCGGTATAAATCATAAAACTGTCCATAAATCTTAAAAGAATAGCAATGGTTAAAACTTTTTTCATTTTAGGTAACTCTATATATCTAAATACTGCCCATCTGCTTGCACCGTCAATTTCAGCGGCTTGATAATAGGCAGGTTGGATAGATCTTAAACCTGCATATGAGAGAAGAACTACTAAAGATGTCCAGTGCCATACATCCATCAAAACTGTTGTGAACCACGCATCACCTGTTTGCTGGGTAAAGTTATAATCAAATCCTAAATCATTTAATGTATGACCTAAAAATCCAATCTCGGGTAAAGCAAATATATTCCACATAGCACCTACTACGTTCCAAGGTATTAATAAAGGCATAGACATCAATACTAAACACACAGAGACACCGATTCCCTCTTTTGGCATTGTTAAAGCTATAAATATTCCAAGTGGTATTTGAATAAAAAGTATTATTCCTGTAAATAAAAATTGCCTTCCTAAAGCTGCATGAAATCTATCCGACTGAAGTATTTGCTTAAACCATCTTGTTCCTTCCCATGTAAAAACATTATTACCAAAGGTTTCTTGAAAAGAATAATTAACAACAGTCATTAATGGAACAGCCGCATTAAAAGCTACCAAAATAAAAACAGGTATAACGAAGAGCCAGGCTTTTTGATTTTCAGTTTTATTCATTATTCAATTATCCAACTATCTCCATAAGCATAAGTATATTTTTTATTAAATGACAAAAAAACACTTCCGCTAGGTATTTCTTTTGACGAATGTGAAAGAACTTTTATCTTTCCGCTATTACATTGTGTATCAATAATTTTATGCCTTCCAGTATTGCTAACTTTTAAAATTTTTGCTGGTATACCTTTTGTGTCAAATGATATAAACTCAGGTCTAATTCCTATTTCAGTTTTAGAAAAATTTGATTCTTTAATTTTTGTATTGGTAGATATTTCAACACCATCTATTGCTGCTGATCCATTCTTAATTTGGCAAGGTAATATATTCATCCCTGGGGACCCTATAAAATGTCCAACAAAAGTATGTTTTGGTTTTTCAAATAATTCAACTGGGGTACCAGTTTGAACAATTTGACCTTCGTGCATAACCACGACTTGATCTGCAAATGTCAAAGCTTCCGTTTGGTCATGTGTTACGTAGATCATCGTTCTGTTAATTTTTTGATGAAGTTCTTTTAATTTTGAGCGTAAAACCCATTTTAAATGAGGGTCTATTACTGTTAATGGCTCATCAAACATAATCACATTTACATTAGACCTAACTAAACCTCTTCCTAATGATATTTTTTGTTTTCCGTCTGCTGTCAATCCTGATGCTCTGTTTTTTAGAGTTTTTGTAAGTTCTAACATATCCGCAATTTCTTTTACTCTTCTATCGATTTCCGCATCTGTCATCCCACGATTTTTCAAAGGAAATGCCAAATTGTCATAAACTGTCATTGTGTCGTAAATAACTGGAAATTGAAAAATTTGAGCAATATTTCTTTCTACCGGAGACTGGGTGGTAACATCTTTTTCATCAAATAAAACTTTGCCTTTTGTCGGATTTAAAAGACCAGATATTATATTTAACAAAGTTGTTTTTCCGCAGCCTGATGGACCAAGTAGAGCGTAGGCTCCGCCGTCTTGCCAATCAAGATTTACATCTCTTAATGCCCAATCAGAATTAGAATTTTGTTTATCTAAATAACTATGACTTAAATCTCTTAAAGTAATTTTAGACATTGCTCACCAATTTATTATTTTGATCGAAATACATAAATTCATCAACATTCATATATAATTTAGCTTCTTGTCCTACATTCATTTGATGTGTTCCATTTGAAAGTGATACCCAGTTCATATTTGAATTTCTAAAATGTATTAAGCTCTCCGATCCGCTAAGTTCTGATATTAAAACTTTACCTTTTATTTCGATACTATTAGTACCTTCTTTGTATGTAGTAATATTATGTGGTCTAATTCCTACTTTATAAATACCATCTTTCAAACTAAGGTTTTTACTTTTCCATTTAACAGAATCCTGAGATAAAGAGAAAGTATCTCCATTTTTTTTTACATCAGAAATATTTATTGGAGGGTCACTAAAAACTCTCGCTGAAACTAAATTGGTTGGCTTATTATAAACATCAATGGTTTTTCCATATTGTACTACCTTTCCTTTTTCTAAGGTTGCTGTATTACCACCAATTAATAAAGCATCTGAAGGTTCTGTTGTTGCATAAACTACTATACAGTCTCTATTTTCAAATAATTTGGGAAGTTCTTCTCTTAATTCTTCTCTTAATTTAAAATCAAGGTTAGCCAGCGGTTCATCTAATAGTATTAAACCAGAATCTTTGATTAAGGCTCTTGCTAGAGCTGTTCTTTGTTGTTGGCCACCTGATAGTTCGTTTGGTTTTTTATCTAGCATTCCAGATAATTTTAATAAGTCAGAAACTTCAATTACCTTTTTTTTAATTTCATCAAAAGAGATACCAGTAATTTTTAATGGCGATGCAATATTATCAAAGACAGTAAAATTTGGATAGTTAATGAATTGTTGATACACCATAGAAACATTTCTTTTTTGTACAGCTATACCGGTAACATCTTTTTCATTAAACCATATTTCTCCTCCTGTTGGTTTATGTAAACCAGCCATTATCTGCATTAAAGTCGTTTTGCCCGCCAATGTTGAGCCTAATAGAATATTGATTGTATTTTTTTCAAAACGTAAATTTGTTGGGTATATATGAGTATTTAACCCAACTTTTTTTTCTATATTTTTAAGTTCTAAACTCATAATTATTATAAACCTGATTTAAAAAGGGGGCGATAAACGCCCCCATTTTTTTATTATTTAGATAACCGTTCTTTTAATTCCAAGCTTTTTCGTAAGGAACAGTTTTACCTTGTGGCTTTTCTTCACGCTTCGCTTTAGGCGAGCCTGCTTTGTTTAGCCAATAAGATGCTTCTCTTTCCTTATTAAGTCTTGGGCCACAACCGCCGTATGTTTTGTTTGCTTTATCAGCAGCTTCCATACGTGACATTACTAAGTCCATCTCTTCTGCAAGACGATCCATAGCTTGTTGAGGTGTAAAAGCACCAGAGTTTACATCTCCAATTTGTTGCCACCAGATTTGTGCAAGTTTTGGATAATCTGGAACGTTAATTCCAGTTGGTGACCACATAACTCGGTTTTTAGATCTGTAGAATTCTACAAGTCCACCAAGTTTTGGAGCTCTTTCTGTAAACGATTTGTGATTTATATCGCTATCACGAATAATCGTTAAACCTACGTGACTTTTCTTTAAAGATACAGTTTTTGAAACTACAAACTGAGCGTATAGCCATGCAGCTTTTCTTCTATCAACAGGAGTAGACTTAAATAAAGTCCATGATCCAGCATCTTGATATCCAAGCTTCATACCTTCATCCCAATAAGGTCCTTTTGGTGATGGACCCATTCTCCAAAGTGGAACTCCGTTATCATCAACAGTTTTGTTTCCTTCACTTTTTGGAGCAACCATCGATGCTGTGAACGCTGTATACCAGAAAATTTGCTGAGCAACATTTCCTGAAGATAAAGCTGGTAGTGACTGATAAAAGTCCATAGCAGCTGCACCTGGAGGAGCGTATTGTCTTAACCACTCATCCCATTTTCTAATTGCATAAACTGCTGCTGGTCCGTTAGCTGCACCACCACGAGATACTGAAGCACCTACTGGGTTACAAGATCCTTTTTCCATTCTTATTCCCCACTCGTCAACTGGTACACCATTCGGTTTACCAACACTTCCTGCTCCAGCCATTGATAACCACGCGTCAGTCATTCTCCAACCTAAGTCAGGAGCTCTTTTACCGTAGTCCATGTGACCGTATACTCTAACACCGTCAATAGTCTTCACATCATTTGTGAAGAAATTAGCAATGTCTTCGTAAGCAGACCAGTTAACTGGTACACCTAAGTCATAACCATATTTAGCTTTAAACTTTTTCTTTAAATCAGGTCTATCAAACCAATCTTTTCTAAACCAATAAAGGTTTGCGAATTGTTGATCTGGTAGCTGATATAATTTACCATCTGGACCAGTTGTAAATGATTTACCAATGAAATCATCAACATCTAAAGTTGGTAAAGTAACATCTTTACCTTCTCCTGCCATCCAGTCTGTTAAATTAACTGCTAACTGAAGTCTTGAGTGCGTACCAATTAAATCTGAGTCATTGATATATGCATCATATAAGTTTCTTCCAGTTTGCATTTGTGTTTGAACTGCCTGTACGACCTCACCCTCTCCAAGCAACTGGTGATTTACTTTAATACCAGTAATTTCTTCAAATGCTTTGGTAAGAGTTTTAGATTCGTAAGTATGAGTTGGAATAGTTTCTGAAAGAACGTTTATTTCCATTCCTTTAAAAGGCTTAGCAGCCTTTTGAAACCATTTTAGTTCTTTAATTCTATCTTTTTCAGATAGCGTTGAAAGACTAAACTCACCTTTTGCCCAATCATCAATAGCACCTGCAAAAGCAGATGTTGTTAATAATGAAAGGCCAACAGCAACAGTTAAGATCGATTTTAATGTTTTTAACATTATTCCCCCTTAATTTGTTGTTAAAGAGAGTATTAAAACCAATTGATGTTTTGATGTCAAAAATTATTTTTAGAATTACAATTTAGGATTGAATCAAGTAATTAAAGTCCTTTTAACGGCAACATTCCATCCCTTAATTAGATTCATTCTAAACTTATTACTAACTTTTGGTGAAAATTTTTTATCTAAACTCCATCTTTTAGAAATATCTTTTAAAGATTTATAAACTCCAATTTTAAGTCCAGCCATAAAACTTGCTCCTAATGCGGTTGTCTCATGTATCTTAGGTCTTAAAACTTTTACATTATTTATATCGGCAAGAAATTGAGAGAACCAATTATTCATAACCATACCGCCATCAACTTTTACTATTTTAGGTCTTAAACCGTCGTGCCTCATAGCTTCAAATAAATCATAAGTTTGATATCCTACTGACTCTATAATAGCTCTAACTATTTCTTTAGGTCCTGTATCTCTAGTTACGCCACTTAAAACTCCTCTAGCATTAGCATTCCAATGAGGAGCTCCTAATCCAGTAAAAGCAGGGACTAAATAAATTCCAGAATTACCTTTTAACGATTTTACAATTTTTTCAGTATCGGATGCTCTGTTTACAAATTTCATTCTATCTCTAAGCCATTGAACACCTGCACCAGCAATAAAAATTGATCCTTCAAGAGCATAAGTTGTCTTTCCATTTAATCTATATCCAATCGTGGTAAGCAACCTATTCTTTGAATATATTTTTCTTGATCCTGTGTTTAATAAAATAAATGCACCTGTTCCATATGTACTTTTTAAAGAACCAGGCTCGAAACAACATTGGCCAATTGTGGCTGACTGCTGGTCTCCCACTACACCTGTTATTGGTATTGATTTCCCTGTAATTGAAGGATCGGTATGACCATAATCGTCGGCACAATCTTTTACTGTAGGGAGAATATGCTTTTTTATTTTTAAAAGTTTTAAAATTGTATCATCCCACTTATTAGTAGTAATATTATAAATCATTGTTCTGCTTGCATTTGTAGCATCTGTGGCATGAACTTTTCCTTTTGTAAGTCTCCAAATTAAAAAACTATCTATAGTTCCAAAAAGTAATCTTTTTTTATTCATTAACATTCTAGCTATAGGTACATTGTCTAATATCCATTTAATTTTTGTTCCTGAAAAATATGGATCAATCAAAAGTCCAGTTTTATTGAAAATCATTGTTTCTTTATTTTGTTTTCTTAACCTTTTACAGTATTCTTCAGTTCTTCTATCTTGCCACACAATAGCGTTATGAACAGTTTTGCCGGTTTTTTTATCCCAGAGAACTGTTGTTTCCCTTTGATTGGTTATTCCAATTGCTAATACTTTCCCTCTAAAATCTTTGACTTTACTAATAACTTTTTTTAAAGTTTTTTTAGTCGTGTTCCAAATTTCTTCAGGATTATGTTCAACCCATCCACTTTTTGGATAATACTGTGTAAATTCTTTTTGAGATGAATAAATTGGTTTGCCTTTTAAACTAAATAAAATAGCCCTACTTGATGTAGTTCCTTGATCTATTGATATTATAAAATCAGCCATTAATTAAAATTCTCCCATTTAATTTCCAATTTTTTATCTTCAAGGATAGCATTAATCATAGCAATCATTAAAGGTAGTTTTTTTTCATCAAAGTCTTTTTTAACTTTTGTTCCTATTTCAAAAATTAATTCGGCACCTTCTACAGTAACATTTGGCATTTTATTTTTTTTAGCTTCTGAAAATGTCATGCCTTCACCTATAAAAGCTCCCATCATACTATTTCTTCCACCTGCTGAACTTACATACAAATCTCCTAAACCTGCAAGTCCATTTACAGTTTCCTTTTTACCATTTAAAAACTCTACAAATAATTCCATTTCGTAAATAGCTTGTCTCATTAATGCTGCAGATGTATTCAAATGATTATTGCCTTTATTTTTGTTTTTATTTAATCCTGGAGCTGCGCCTATAGCCATTGAAAATATATTTTTAATAGCAGCACATATTTCAACACCATTAATATCAGCACTTGTTGAAATACGATAATAGTTAGTAGTTAAAATTTTCTTTAATGAATTTGCAATATCTAAATTTTTGTTGGCAATAACAACGCCACTCTGAACTCTATTAGCTAAACCTGCAGCTAAACATGGCCCGCCAACAGCTGAAAGAATTATGTTTTTAATTCCTTTTTCTGTAAGCAGTCTAATCAATTTATCAACCAGGAGTTCATATTTATTTTCATAGATACTTAAACCTTTTGTTAGCATTAGTAGAGGAGGCAGGGTATCTTTATAAGAAATTTTTTTTAATTCTTGAGATACCCAGTCTATTCCTTTCGAGTTTATGCCTAAAACAATCAAATCAATTTTTTCTTTCATTATTTGGTTGATGGATTCATGTTTAAAAAATTTAATTGTTTTTAAAACTTCTAGATTAAGACCATGATGAAAATGGTTTTTATTTATTTCTTCAATAGAATTATTTTCTAAATGTGTTCCAACAATACTTACATCGTGTTTATTATCTACACATGGATATGCAAATGCAGTGCCCATTGCTCCCGCTCCTAAGATTAATATATTTCCCATAAGTTACCCTTTAAAAATATAACTTTTAATTAAATATAACACCGCAATTATTTCAATTTTACCTAATATCATAAAAAATATTAACGAAATCTTTGTAAAATTATTTAAATCTAAAAAACTTAAATTATCCAACCCGTAAAGAGTAGAGCTAGTCGTGTGAGTAAGGGTCAGTATAGATAACTTAAATGAGTCTTCAAAAGTTAAATAATCAAGCGTCAAAATGCTTGATAAAATAAATATAGATACAATAAAAGATAAAAAAACTAAAAAAGCTATTTTTACATCTTGATCATCAATTTTAACTTCTTGATTAAATAAATTTTTGTCGATTACATTAATTGGTTTAACTAATCTATAAATTTCCTGATAAGAAGTTTTAAAGAGTATATATATCCTAGTATATTTAAAACCAGAGGAAGTTGATATTAAGGAACCACCTACAACAGTTAACAATATAAAAAATAAAGATGAATCAAAGTTTGATGAATATGCAAATACTCCTGATGTAGAAATAGATGTGGTAACAGCTAAAAAAACATTTAAAAAACCTTCTTGTGGAATCAGAAAGAAGTAAAATAATAAAGTTGAAAGCAAAATTAAAAATAAAATATGTAAATCTTCGTAATAATTTTTTAATGAAAATTTTCTTGTAAAAACATCATAAATTAAAAAGAAATTTAATATAGGAAACAGTAAAGTAATTGAAAATACTAATATTTGTAAATTATTTCTTAAAACGTTTGATAAATTTACATCTGGTATAAATCCACCTGAAGATATACTCGTAAAAGCTAGATTAAAAGCATCAAGAAGTCTTAAATCGACGAGAGAATATAAAAATATACAAAATATAGTTAAAGAAAAATAAATTATAAAAATCTTTATAAAATTGTAATTAAAATTATTATAAAAATTTTTTCCTGAAGCCCCGCCAGAAATTAAATAAGCTGGTTTTATTTTAATTTGTTTAGAACCAATAGTTCCTATTGTAGCAACTAAAAAAAAGAGTCCCCCAATCCACTGGGAGCTTGATCTCCACAACAAAAGAGGCTCATCAATATTGTTAATATTTAGCAATATGGAGAAACCAGTTGTAGTAAAACCGGATACTGATTCAAAATAAGAATTTAATATGTTGATTCCATAAATGCTTGAGGAATATGGTATAGATATTAAAAAAGGTATTAAAACAAAACCAAGAAAAATAAAAACTAATTGTTCTGTTAAATTAAAGTTTTTTCTATGATTTTTGCCTATAAAAAAAAATAACAATCCAATAGTCGCAGAAACTAGAAAGGTTATTAAATAAGAGTTTATTCCTATATTTACGTCAAAATAAATTGAATAAAAAATATTCAATAAAGAAAAGATAGATACTAAAAAAGAATAAATACCTAAAAAAAATAATATGCTTTTATAATTCATTAAACTAATGAACTTATTCTAAATAAACTCTCAACTTTTTCTAAATGTTCTCTTTTGGTTAAAAAGACTACTAAATCCTTTTTTTCAAATTTAAAATCTGATTTAGGAATAATTATATCTTTTGCTCTAACTACTGCACCTATTCTAATTTCTTTTGGGAGATTTGAATCTTTAATTGATTTACTAATAAGTTCCGAAGTTTCTAAAACCTCAGCTTCTATAAATTCATATTCTCCGTCAAGAAGAGTATAAACAGTTTCGATAGTACCTTTATGAACATGTTTTAAAATCGTAGATATAGTTGTAAGTCTTGGGTCAACAAGATCATTAATCCTAAGTGAAGATTGTAACAAACTATAATTTGCTTTATTTACAAGCGCGATTGTCCTTTTATTAGGATTATTTTTTTCTGCAAGAACACTAACCATTATATTATCTTCATCATCATTTGTTAGTGATAAAATTGTTTCCGCTTCCTCGATATTTGCTTCCTTTAAAACATCCTCATCTAAGCCATCTCCGTTAATCACAATCGTATTATTAAGTTCATTAGCAATAAATTCAGCTCTTTCTTTGTTTTTTTCAATAATTTTTACCCTAACGCCGTCTGATATAGATTCTAAATTTTTTGCTAAATTAAAACCAATGTTTCCACCTCCAACAATAAGTATTTTTTTAGCTTTTTTTTCTTCATGTCCAAAAGCTGAAAGCGTAACATTTATTTGTGAAGCATTAATAACAACAAATGCCTTATCATCTACGAGCATTTTATCTTTTTTTTTTAATATTAAAAATTTTCCTCCTCTAATTACACCTAAAACATTTGCTTTTAAGTCAGGAAATCGTGTTGTTAGTTTTGCTAACTCTGTGTTTACTAAAGGACAATCTTTATCAATATTAATCTCCAAAACTTTTATCTTTCCATCGGCAAAAGGAACGCTATCAAGTGCGCCGGGTGCATCTAACTTTCTTTGCAATGATTTGGCTACTTCTAGTTCGGGAGAAATTATCACGTCGATAGGGAGATTCGATTCACCGTACAATTTTCCCCATTTGCCACCTAGAAATTCCTGTCCTCTGACACGTGCAATTTTTTTATTAATTTTAAATATTGAATAAGCAACCTGACAAATCACCATGTTTGTTTCATCGTTTTGTGTAACTGCTATTATCATATCAGCATCATCGGCTCCGGCTTTTTCTAAAACTGAAGGATATGTAGCTCTACCAACTATACCTTTAACGTCCTGGGTATCGTTAATTTTTTGAATAAATTCGCTCGACTGATCAATTACTGTTATGGAATGACCTTGTGCTGATAATTGTTTTGAAATTGAAAAGCCAACTCTTCCAGCGCCACATATTATTATATTCATTTAATTGACGCCTTTAATCCCTAAAGTTTTTAATTTTCTATGAAGAGCAGATCTTTCCATACCAACAAAATCTGCTGTTTTAGATATATTACCTTTATTTTTTTTCAGTTGTGATGTTAAATAATTTTTTTCAAACTTTTCTCTGGCTTCCTTTAAAGGATATGACATAACGTTTTCGTAATTATCCGAAGATATATTAGAATTTTTTTGTGTCAGAGCATCTTTCACTAAGCTGTTAATATCAATCTTTTTCTCATTAACCGAAAGTATAGATATTCTTTCGACTAAATTTCTTAGCTCTCTTACATTTCCTGGCCATTCATATTTGTAAAATAAGTCAAAGTTAGTATCTAATTTAGTTTCACTAATTCCGTTTAAATCAGATATTTTTTTTGAAAAATAATTTAGCAAGAGAGGGATGTCTTCGGTTCGATCTTTAAGCGCAGGTAAATTTATTGGAACAACGTTTAATCTGTGGTAAAGATCCTCCCTAAAATTTCCTGCGTCAACTTCCTCTCTTATAATTTTACTTGAGGTACTAATTATTCTTACATTTACATTGATCTCTTTAAAGCCATTAACTCTCTTAAATTTTTGATCTATTAAGACTCTTAAAATTTTTGCTTGGGTTTCTAATGGTATTTCACAAATTTCATCTATTAACAGAGTTCCATCTTTGGCTTTTTCAAAAAAACCGTAATTTATAGTTCCGTCAGAATTTTCAGATCCAAACAACTCAAGTTCATATTTTGCTGGATCTAATAAAGCTCCATTTACAACTATAAAAGGTTTGTTGGATCTTAATGATTTTTTATGTATTTGCCTTGCTACCAATTCTTTCCCTGAACCCGCAGGTCCTGAAATAAAGACTCTACTTTCTGTATTACTTAACTTGCTAATTAAATTTTTAACTTTTTCTAATGAAGAACTCTTTCCTATTATATCATATGAATGAAAAAGTTTTCCTTCCAGAAGGCGTTTTTCTTTTTTAAGATTAATATTTTCAACGGCCCTCTTTACAAAATTAATTAATCTTTCTGAAGAAAATGGCTTTTGCATAAACTCAAATGCTCCTAATTTTAATGCGTCTACAGCCATTTGAACATTTGCATGTCCTGAAATCATTATAGCAGGAATATCATCATCTACTTTTTTAATGTGTCTTAAGACATCAATACCGTCATTATCTCCTTTATCTAGCTTAACATCAATAACAGCAACATCTGGCATTTTTTTATTTATTTCATTTATAGCTTGATCAAAATTTGCCGCTTCTCTAACAACAAAACCTTTGTCTTTTAAAATGCCTGAGATTAACAATCTAATATCAGAATTATCATCTATAACTAAAATTTCACTAGTCATAATATTTTGGAATTGTAATTTCTACTTTCGCACCATTTGCAATTGTATTAAAAAAAATTAAACTATTGTGATCACTTATAATTTTTGTAACTACTGCTAAACCCAAACCAGTACCATTCTTTTTTGTAGTAAAATAAGGCGATAACATTTTTGTTTTATCTACTTTTTTAAAACCAACACCATTATCTTTAATAGTAACGTATATATAGTCACTATCTAGACTAATATCTATGTCAATTTTTCCTTGATAATCAACATTTTTATTTATTTTTGTATGAATTGATTCTATAGAATTTTTTATCAAATTTATAAACATTCTATTAAGCTGCTCTTCATCTGCGTTAATATAATGCTTAGATTTATTTTCTTTAAAAGAAAAATTAATTTTTGGTTCAGACAAAACATGTAAATTAATTGCTCTAGATATTATTTGGTTTAAATTAGTTTTCTTTAAAGAAGGTTTTGGCATTCTTGCAAAATCAGAAAATTCATTAACCAAATGTTCAATGTCTTTAATTTGTTTAGTCATGGTATTCAAATAAATTGATAAGTTTTTGTTTTCGTTACCCAGTTTATCTAAATATTTTTCTTTAATACGATCTATTGATAATTGTATTGGCGTGAGAGGGTTTTTTATTTCGTGAGCCAACTTTCTTGCAACATCTTCCCATGCAGAATATCTTTCTGTTATAAGTAATTTTTCTTGCTGTTTTTTTAATTTTTCAATCATAGAATTAAAATTTTCATTTAGTTTCTTAAATTCCTTATCTGTTTCAATTTCTGGAACTTTAGCATTTAAATCACCTGTGCTTATTTTTTCTGAAGCACCAATCAAATTTACAATTGGCTTAGTAAGTCTAGAAGCAAAATTAATAGAAATTATAACTGACAAAAATAATAATAATGAAACAATTAATATATAAATTATAGCAAAAGTAATCTTAATTCCCGTTTTTTGATTTTGTACATTATAATAAAAAGTAACAGCTTCAGATGTCTCATTAAGATAATTAATAACTTTGGGATCCATAAATTTGACTATATAGAGATATGTATCAATAAAATTATCTAACTTTACCAAAGCAGAAGTTCTGTTTGTTGCCGGATCTGTAATTCTTGCGGGTTTACCATTAAGGGATATGAGGAATGCTTCCTCTGGTGGTTGTACATATTCCTGAGAAGCATCTACTATATTAGACATTATAATATTTCCTGAACCATCGAGCAAATAAACTTCATCTAATCTTCTTAATAATCTTTGTGTAGTCAAAACGTTCAGAAATCTTTTTGGATTATCGTAATAGAGAGCTGATTGATTATTAATATCTAATACCATTAATAAAATATCAGCTTCAATTGAATTTTTAGTTTGTTCAACATAATTTTTTGCTACTTCTGCTGAACTATTAACTACAGTTTTAATTTTTTTATTTAGATATTGTTGTAAACCTAAATTAAAAAGTATTAATGAAAATATGGCTATTAATATTGAAGGCAGCAAAGTAGTTGAAGAAAAAAAAATTAAATATCTTAAGCTTGTTTCAGATCCTAACTTGCCTTTTCTCCTATCTACTAAAATTTTGTAGGTTTCTTTAATTATTAAAGTAAAAAATAGAATTAAAAAAAGTAAATCAACAAAAAGTAGAATTTGAAGATTAAAATCGTTTAACTCAATAAAACTTCTATTGATAAAAGTAAAAAAAGTAAGCAGACCAAGGAAAATACAAATCAAAGTCGTACTTATTACCCATTTGCTATTTTTAATGGTATGAATCATTTAGTAAATAATAACTAATATTTAGAATTAATATATGGCAATTTTAAAAAAATGAGCTTATTTCTTATATTATTAGCTGCTGGAGATAGTAATAGATTTAAATCCAGCACCCCAAAACCTTTTTATAAAATAAACAATAAAACATTATTGGAACACTCATTTAATGCTTTTGATAGATTTAGCAAGATTAAAAAAACTGTAATAGTTTACAATAAAAAACACAAAAAGCTTCTAGATAAGCTTAAACTTAAAAATTCATTAAAAATTGAAGGTGGTAAAACAAGGCAGGAATCGACTTTTATAGCTTTAAAATATATTAAAAAAATGAATTGTAAAAAAGTTCTTATACACGACGCGGCAAGGCCCAACCCTTCTAAAAAACTTATAGCAAAAATTATTAATAAGCTTAATAATTTTCATGCTGTTGTTCCAATCATAAAGGTTAATGATGCTACAAAGAGGTATAAAAACAATTTAATCTTTAAAAATATTCAACGTTCAACTTTAGGCTTTTCTCAAACGCCCCAAGGCTTCACCTTTAATAAAATTTTAAAAAGACATAAGGAAAATGTTGAAAAAAATTTTGATGATGATGCCGCTTTATTTACTTTATATGATGAAAAAGTACTAGCTATCAATGGTAATAAAAAAAATTTGAAAATTACAGATAAAGAAGATTTAGAAATTTTTAAACTTTTAAAAGAAAAAAAGATTTATAATGGCATCGGTTATGACATTCATAAATTGGTCGAAAAAAGAAAACTTTATTTAGGTGGGATAAAAATACCCTTTAATCTAGGATTAGAAGGACATTCAGATGCAGATCCCGTATTGCATGCAATTATAGATAGTTTACTGGGAGCTTGTAGATTAGGAGATATTGGTAAATTATTTCCAAATAAAAATAAAAAATATAAAAATATTAGATCAACAATTTTGCTGAAAAATGTAATTGAATTAATTAAACTTAAAAATTTTTCAATTAATAATATTGATATCAATATTATTACTCAAAAACCTAAAATTAAAAAATACTCTAAAAAAATGATACAAACTATAAGTAAAATATGTGATATAAATCCAAATCAAATAAATATTAAAGGAAAAACTACAGAAAAACTTGGTTTAATTGGAAAAGGAAAAGCTATAGCTTCCGAGGTTATTACATCTGTTACACATTATGATTAAAAAATTTAATTTATTTTTTCTAACCTTTTGTATGGTTGGAAAAATTAAATTTGCTCCAGGAACATTTGCTTCATTTATAACTTGTTTAATTTTTTTATTATTAATTGATATTATCGGTTTTGCCTTTTTATTTTTTATTACACTACTAATTTTTTGTTACTCATTTTTTGCAATAAATAATACTTTTGATAAGTATGATGCTGATGATCCTCAAGAAATAGTTATAGATGAGGTCGCGGGTCAGCTACTAACTCTCTTATCTATACCAATTTTTGAAATCCTTTACCCTATTTCTAAAGTGTATTATTGCCTGGCTGCATTTATACTTTTTAGAATCTTTGATATATGGAAGCCTTTTCCAATTAGTTACATAGACAACAATGTAAAAGGTGCCTTGGGAATCATGATTGACGATATAGTTGCCAGCATTTTTGCAATTTCAGTATTAACCGTAATTTTTTTCTTTTTAGGTGGGTAGTTTAAAATATGCTTAATAAACTTATAATAAAAAAATTAATTAAAAAAAAGATAAAAATATCTTTTGCAGAATCTTGTACTGGGGGTTTGCTTTCTAATTCTATAACTTCTGTTAGTGGATCCTCAAAAATATTCAACCTGGGTTTAGTCGTTTATTCAAATCAATCAAAAACAAAAGTTCTTAAAGTTCCAAAAAAAATAATTTTAAAATATGGGGCAGTAAGTACACAGGTTTGTTTGGCTATGACTAAAAACATTAGTAAAATAAGCAAAACTGATATGTCGGCTGCTGTTACTGGGGTAGCGGGACCGAGCGGCGGAACTAAAAAAAAACCAGTGGGCCTAGTTTATATTGGTATTAAAAAGGGAAATAAAATTAATATAGAGAAATATTTATTTAAAAATAAAGGTCGGTCCTATATACAAAAAGCTGCTGTAAACAAGTGTTTAAAATTGATTTTAAGCGTTCTTAAATAGTTTTATTGCTCTTTTTTCAAAGGCATCTGCTATCTTTTTTAAACCAACATCAAAAGATTTAATCATTAACATATTTAAAATTTTATTCTTTAACTCAAAATCAACATGAAATTCTACCTCGCTATTTTCCCCTTTTTTCTTAAAAAACCATTTATTTTCAAGATGTTTTAGTGGGCCATCCATGTTTGTAACATAAATTGAGTCTGTAGATTTTTCATAAATAACAAAACTTTTATAAGTCTCATTAAAAAAACTTTTTCCTATTGTAAGATCTGCCGTAATTTCTATTTTGTCACCTTTATCATTTTTACTGTAAATTTTTCCACTTAAACACCAAGGTACGAATTCTGGATATTTCTCTATATCAAGAACCATTTTTATTAGATTGTCTTTAGAGCAGGAAATTTCTTTTTTTATTGAAGCTGATGGCATTGAGATTGTTTTTCTCTCAATTTTTTCATTTTATCAAAATCTTCATCGGCGTGATAAGAAGATCTTGTTAACGGAGATGATGAAACAATTAAAAAACCTTTTGAGATAGCTATTTCCTTTAATTCCTGAAATTCATCAGGATGAACATATCGTTTTAACGGATAATGTTTTACAGAAGGTTGGAGATATTGCCCTATTGTTAAAAAATCTACATTTGCTGTTAACAAATCTTCCATGACTTGAATTACCTCATCTTTAGTTTCGCCAAGACCTAACATGATACCTGACTTGGTAAATATAGTTTTGTCTATTTCTTTTGCAGATTTTAATAAATTAATTGATGCAAAATAACGAGAGCCAGGTCTAACACTTCTATACAAACTAGGCACTGTTTCTATATTATGATTAAAGACATCTGGTTTAGCTAAAACAACTTTTTTATAAGCCTCTCCTTTTCTTAAAAAATCTGGAGTTAAAACTTCTATCGTAGTATCCTTGTTTAGCTTTCTCGTTTCTGTTATCACTTTTGAAAAATGACCTGCGCCGCCATCTATCAAATCATCCCTATCAACTGAAGTAATTACAACATGCTTTAAATTTAAATCTTTTGTAGCTAAAGCTATTTTTAAAGGTTCAGAAACATCTAAAAAATTTGGTTTTCCAGTTTTTACATCACAAAAAGAGCATGCTCTAGTACAAGTATCTCCCATTATCATAAATGTAGCATGTTTTTTACTCCAACATTCCGAGATATTAGGACAACTTGCTTCCTGACAAACAGTATGTAGTTTTTTTTTATTTATTATTTCTTTTGTTTTAAAATAATTTTGAGTATCAATAATTTTAGTTCTTATCCAATATGGTTTTTTTTTAATTGGATTTGAAGGTTTGTTAACTTTTTCTGGATGTCTTAATTGAATCTTAATTGTTGACATAAATTTTTTCTTTAGTATCCCCGACCATAAATTTTTCTCTATATAAAGTTTCTAAATAATCTAAATCTATTTTGTCTGTTAATAAACTATTTTTTTTTTCTATATCGTCTAGTTTTGCTGCCAAAGCTTTATTTTTAATAATAAGTTCTCTTTTTAATTCTTGTTTTTGATAGTATGAAATTAGTCCTCTTTCGCCATCAATAAGATTAAGCATTATATAAAGGAATAAAAATATATTAATTAGTGTAAATTTTTTTTGACTTACAAATTGTAATAATTTCATATTAATTAGACCTTAGCCATTTTTGCGGAATTTCCAAGTTCCTCTTCGATCCTTAATAAACGATTGTATTTAGCCACTCTTTCAGATCTAGTGAGTGAGCCAGTTTTTATTTGAGAAGAATTTGTAGCAACTGCCAAATCAGCAATAAAAGTATCTTCTGTATCTCCTGATCTATGAGATATAATTGTTTTAAAATTATTTCTTTGGGCTAAATCAATAGTATCTAATGTTTCGCTTACTGTGCCAATTTGATTTAATTTTACCAATATAGCGTTGGCTGATTTTTCTTTTATACCCCTTTTTAGTCTTTTTATGTTAGTAGCAAATAAATCATCTCCTACTATTTGAATATTTGCACACCCTGTCAATTTTTTCCAAGATTCCCAGTCATCTTCCGCGAAAGGATCTTCTATGGACTTAATGGGATATTTTTTAATTAATTGAGAATAATAATCTACTGTTTTTGGCTGATTTAATTCATTTGCAGCTACATCTAAACAAATAGAAATATCCTGCCCGGCCTTAAAACCTGATTTTTCGATAGACTTAATTATTAATTTAATTGCTTCTTCAGTGTTTTCTAAATCAGGCGCAAATCCACCTTCGTCACCAACATTTGTGGAATTAACCATTTTTTTTAGGTTTTGAATCACCAAAAAACTTCTTCTCATAGCTTCTGAGAATGAATCAGAATTTTCTGGGCGTATCATAAATTCTTGAATATCTAGGTTGTTTTTTGCATGAACACCGCCATTTATAATATTTAAAAGCGGTATAGGTATTTGATAATTTTTAGAATTGTTCAAATTTTTAAACAAAGAAGTTTTTTTTTCAATTGATGCTAACTTACACGCAGCTATTGAAACTGCTAAAATTGCATTAGCACCCAGTTTTTTCTTTTGTTCAGTGCCATCTAAATTTATTAAAATTCTATCTATATTTTTTTGATCATCAACTTTAGCATTACGTAGAGCTTTTTCTATTTGTTCGTTAATGTTATTTACCGCTTTAAAAACACTTTTGCCTAAATAATTTTTGTCATCTTTATCTCTTAATTCAAAAGCTTCATGAGTTCCGGTCGAGGCACCTGAAGGAACGATTGCTGATGCAAAATTACCATTATCAGAATAAACTTCTGCTTCAACAGTCGGGTTTCCTCTACTATCAAAAACCTGTCGACCTTTAATATTTTTAATTTTTGCCATTCTTTACTAATTTATCTATTTTAACTAATTGCTCTAACAAATTAGGCATTTTTGATAATGGAACCATATTTGGTCCATCCGATGGTGCATTATCTGGATCCGGATGTGTTTCCATAAAAACTGCAGCAACACCTACGGCAATTGCGGCTCTAGCAAGATATTCTACAAATTCTCTTTGTCCTCCACTTTTATCTCCCATTCCTCCTGGTTGTTGAACCGAATGTGTTGCGTCGAAAACGACGGGATAACCGTTTTTTGCCATAATAGGTAATGATCTCATGTCAGAAACTAAAGTATTGTAACCAAAACTTGCACCTCTTTCTGTAACCAAAATATTTTTGTTACCAGAATCTTCAATTTTTTTTGTTACATTTACCATGTCCCAAGGTGCCAAAAATTGACCCTTCTTAACATTAATTACTTTTCCAGTTTTAGCTGCAGCAACTAATAAATCTGTTTGTCTGCATAAAAACGCAGGTATTTGCAAAACATCTACATGCTGTGAAACAATTTCACACTGATCTATCGTGTGAACATCAGTTAAAACAGGTATGTCTAATTTCTTCCTAATTTTATCAAAAACTGGAAGAGATTTTTCTAATCCTGCTCCTCTTTTTCCTTTTAAGCTTGTTCTATTAGCTTTATCAAAAGACGTTTTATAGATTAGGCCTATTTTAAGTTTTTCGGTAATTTCTTTTAGTTTAGTAGCTATATCCAAAGCGTGTTCTTCATTTTCTAACTGGCAGGGTCCTGCAATCAAAGTAAAAGTATTTGTATTTGATATATTTAATTTTCCACACTTTACTGATTTATTTTCCATTAATTTCGTCCTTTATTAACTTCGGCAGCCTTAACAAAAGATGAAAACAAAGGATGTGGAGTAAAAGGCCTCGATTTAAATTCTGGATGAAATTGAACTCCTACAAACCATGGATGATTTTTTAATTCGATTATTTCTGGAAGCATTCCATCTGGTGATAAAGCAGAAAAAATTAAACCTTTTTTCTCAAAGTCGTTTTTATATTTTATATTTACTTCGTACCGATGTCTGTGTCTTTCTTTAATCTTTTTTGAAGAATAAATTTTAGAAATCAAAGAATTATTTTTTAGCACTGCATCATATAGTCCTAGTCTCATTGTTCCTCCAAGATCTTTCTCGCTTCCTTTTATTCTTTTTTTTCCTTTTTTCCATTCTTCTAACAAACCTACTACTGGTGTACAATTGTTTCCGAATTCACTAGTTGAAGCATTTTTTATATTTAGTAAATTTCTAGCAGCTTCGATTACAGCCATTTGCATGCCAAAACATATGCCAAAAAAGGGTATATTGTTCAATCTTGCGTATTTTATGGCAGCAATTTTACCTTCGCTGCCTCTTTTACCAAAACCTCCTGGAATTAATACTCCTGAAACATTTTTTAGTAAAGATTTTATATTTTCAATTTTTAAGTTTTCAGAATCAATTCTAGTAAGATTTACTTTAAGATTGTTTGAAATTCCTCCATGGATCAATGCCTCATCCAATGATTTATAGGCATCTTTAAGATTAACGTATTTTCCTATAATGCCAATATTTACATTTTTTCTGGAACCTAAGACTTTTGAAGTAATATTTTTCCATTTTGTAAGATTTGGTAATTTTTTAGTTTTTATATTAAAATAAGACAATACTCTTTGATCAAATTTTTCATTATGAAAGCTGATAGGTGCTTCATATATTGTTCTAACATCAACTGTTTCTATTACATTATTTATGTCAACGTTACAAAACAAAGATATTTTTTTTCTTTCTGCCGTTGGAATTTTTTTTTCTGATCTACAGATAATAATATCTGGTTGAATACCCAAGCTTCTTAATTCTTTAACTGAGTGTTGAGTAGGTTTAGTTTTAAGTTCACCAGAAGCTTTAAGATAAGGAACTAAAGTTAAATGAATAAATAAACTGTTTTTCTTTCCAATGTCATTAGAAAATTGTCTGATCGCTTCTAAAAAAGGCAAGCTTTCAATATCGCCAACCGTACCTCCTATTTCACAAATTATAAAATCTTCATCCTTTACATTGTGAGATATAAATTTTTTTATTCGATCTGTTACATGTGGTACAACCTGAACTGTTCCACCAAGATAATCTCCTTTTCTTTCCTTTTTAATAATATCACTATAAATACCACCGGTAGTAATATTGTCAGATTGTGTGGCTGAAATTCCTGTAAATCTTTCGTAGTGACCTATATCTAAATCAGTTTCAGCTCCGTCATCGGTTACAAAAACTTCTCCGTGTTGAAAAGGATTCATGGTTCCTGGATCTACATTCAGATAGGGATCTAATTTTCTTATTCTAACTTTAAAACCTCTTAACTGTAACAAAGCAGCTAAAGAAGCTGAAGACAATCCCTTTCCTAGTGATGAAACCACGCCGCCAGTGACAAATACATATCGCGCCATGGAAGTATAGTCTATACGATTTGTAAAAAAAATAAAAGTTAAATTATTAATCTGTTTTAGGAATTTGTGGTTCAGAAGAATCTTGTTTTTCTTCTGTTTGTTCTATTACAGATGTTGTTGGCATGTCTTCTCGAGATATAATTGTAAGAAGAATGCTAGTAATAATAAATAAAGTAGCAATTATAGCTGTTGATTTGGTTAAAAAATTTCCAGCTGAACGCGATGAAACAAAACTATCTTGTGAAACTCCTAAGCCCATCGCCCCTCCTTCTGATTTTTGCAAAAGAATTACTATTACGAGCAAAAAGGCTAAAATAATGTTTAAGACTAAAATAATATTTTCCATCCTGCTTATTTATAGTAATTTTTTATTATATCAATAAATTTCTTTGATGACTGTGAAGCGCCACCAATTAAAAATCCATCAATTTCTGGTATAAACGAAAACATACTTATATTTTTGTGATTTACTGAGCCGCCATACAAAACAACTGGATGTTTTTGGGTTCTAAATTTTTTTTTAAAATAATTTTTTATAAAAACAAAGGTTTTCTTTAGATCATTAGCGTTGGGAATTTTTGAAGTCCCAATTGACCAAACAGGCTCATAAGCAATAATAATATTTTTTAAATTTAAATTTTTTTTAATAGAACCATTAATTTGCTTTTTCAAAACATAAAATTTTTTACCCTTATTTTTTTCTTTAAGAGTCTCTCCTATACAAAAAATGACTTTAATTTTTTGCTTTAAAGCAAGTTTTATTTTTTTTTCTATTAATAAATTGGTATCTCCCTCTAGTCTGTTTTCAGAATGGCCCAATATTAAATATTCTGCGCCAGCTCTTTTAATCATTGCTGGGCTAACTGCTCCAGTATATGGTCCATATTCTTCTTTATGGTAACAATTTTGCCCTCCTATATAAATTAATTTAGATTTTAGCTTTTTTTTAAATAAATAGATTAATGTATTAGGTACGCAAAAAATGATTTTGTTTTTAAATCTTCTGAATTTCGATTTTTTGTAAAAATTAAGTATTTTATAAATGATTTTAATAGATTTAAAATCACCAAACATTTTCCAATTTCCAACAAAATATTTTAATTTGTTTGTCATGATTCAAATTTTAATTTATAGACTATCTAAATATATAACAATAAAATAATACAAATTAAAATGTTAAGTTCGTTAAGAAAATTTTCGTCATCTATTTACGCAAAGATATTTCTGGGTATTGTTGCGATCCCTTTTGTATTTTGGGGTATGGGTGATGTTTTTAGTGGAGGAAATCAAAATACAATTGTCAAAATTGACAAAAAAAATATTCCGACAAGTGAATTTATTAACTTTATTAAATACAGTGCTAATACAAATAATATCGATGAGAATTATATAAAAAAAATACTTTATACTTTTATTGGAGAAAAATTAATAACTCAAGAAATAAATAATCTAGATATAAAAATTTCTGATAAATCTTTAAGCAAAATTATTAAAAATGAAAAAACATTTAAAAGAAACAATCAATTTTCAAGAATTGAATATGAAAAATTTCTACTTAAAAATAATATGAATGCTGTTAGCTTTGAAAGAAATTTTTCTGAACAAGCAAAAAAAGATATGCTTTTTAAATTTATAGGCAGTGGAATTGTTTCTCCATATTTTTTGGTCGACATGTCCTATAATAAAATTAAACAAACAAGAAGTATTGAATATATTAACATAAATGAAGTTTTAAAAAATAAATCAAAGTTTACAAAAAAAGATATAGAAAATTATTATAATCAAAATAAAGAGTTGTTTAATGAAACTTATAAAACAATAAACTTTATAAATTTAAATCCTAAAAATTTATCTGAAAGTGAGGATTACGATAATTTATTTTTTTCAAAAATTGACGAAGTTGATGATTTAATTGTGGAGGGAAAAACTTTTGAATTCATAATCAATAGATTTGACTTGAATGAATACAAATCATTTACAGTCGATGAAAATGGAACAGATAAAGATTTAAAAAAAATTGGAGATAATGATAAACAACTTATAAAAAAAATTTTTGAAACAGGCAATAATGAAGGAATGTTAGAATTGATTGAAGATAAAGAAAAATTCTATATCTTTGAAATCAAAGAAATTGATTCTATACAAAAAACTATCGATAATAAATCTGTTCAAAATAAAATATTATTAAATTTAGAAATAGAAAATAAAAGAACAATGGTATCAAAAATAATAAACAGTATTAATAATGATAGTTTTAAAAAAGAAGATTTTTACAATTTTTCAAAAAAAAATAAAGTGAATATAAACAAAATTAAAATTAATGGACAAAATGATAATAGTGTTTTTGATAGTCAAGTTGTGAAACAAATTTATGATTACTCCAAAAATAAAGTAATAATTGTTTCGGATATCAACTTAGTTGAAAGTTATCTTATTTATATAGACAAAATTCAAACCAAGACTATTGATAAAGAATCGGAAGAATACAAAAAATATTTAAGTTTAACAAAAGCAAATTTAACCAGGGATCTGTTTAAAACTTATGACGATTTTTTAAATAAAAAATATAAAATAGATATTAATTATAAAGCTTTAAGTGGAGTAACGAATTATTTTTAATGAAAATTAATACTAATTTTTCTGAATTTAAAAAAAAACATAAAAATAAAAAAAATCAAATAATATTTCATTCCTCGAACTGTAAAAATAACAAAATAATAGATAATATAATTAATAAATTTTTAGATCAAAAAAATAGTTTTATTTTTGAATCTGTTGAGAAAAGAAAAATAAGAGGTCGTTTTACTATAGTGGGAGCAAACCCAGATAAAATTTGGGAATTCAATAAGAAAAAAATTCATATTTTTGAAAATAATAAAAAAAAATTAATAAAAGAATCTCCCTATCCTTTTCTAAAAAAATTGATAGAAAACTTTAATTTTAAATTGCCAAAAAACCTACCTCCAATTTGTTCTTTGCTTGTGGGATATTTTTCCTATGACATAATTAGGTATATAGAAAATATTCCAGACAAATGTAAAGATGACTTAAAAATTCCCGATATTAGATTAATAAGGCCTAAAACTATTATAATTCATGATAATTTTTTGAAAAAAATATATTTTATAAAGAATTGTTTTGCAGATGAAAAAATAAATAATTATTCAAAATATTACTTAAATCTAATAATGGATTTACAACATATAAAAAAAATAAGCTTTAATTACGAAAATAAAAAATTACTTAAAAAAATGAATTTTAAAAAAATTAATGTTAAATCAAATATTACAAAAGAAAAATTTAAAAAAAATGTTATAAAGGCAAAAAAATATATAAAAAAAGGAGATATTTTCCAGGTCGTTTTAAGTCAAAGATTTGAAGCAAAATTAACAAAATCTCCTATTGAAATTTATAAAAAGTTAAGAATTAGCAACCCTTCGCCTTTTATGTTTTTTCTTAATTTTAACGATTTTCAAATAATAGGGAGTAGTCCTGAAATTTTAGTTAGATTACGAAAAAATAAAATTACAATAAGACCAATTGCGGGAACAAGACCACGAGGTTTAAATCCTAAAAAAGATAAATTTTATGAAAAACAATTACTAGAAGACAAAAAAGAACTATCAGAACATCTTATGTTATTAGATTTAGGACGCAATGATGTAGGTAAAGTTTCTAAAATTAATTCTGTTAAAGTTACAGAACGATTTGGCATAGAAAAATATTCTCACGTTATGCATATTGTTTCAAATGTAGAAGGTGAATTTAATAAAAATCAGACATTATTAGATACTATGTTAGCTGGTTTTCCCGCAGGAACCGTCACGGGTGCTCCAAAAATCCGAGCTATGGAAATTATAGATGAGTTAGAAAAATCAAAAAGGAAAATGTACGCCGGATCAATAGGATATTTTTCTGCGGATAAAAATTTTGATACTTGTATTGCTTTAAGAACAGCGCTTATAAAAAATAATAAGTTTTATATTCAATCTGGCGCTGGAATAGTAGCTGACAGCATTCCGGAAAAAGAATATTTGGAAACCGTAAACAAAGCTAAAGCTTTAATTAATTCCTTGAGTTAAAAATGAAAATTTTATTGATAGATAATTATGATAGTTTTACATATAATTTATATCACTATCTTTCTAGTCTTAAATGCAAAGTTGATGTTTATAGAAATGATAAAATCACTTCTAAGGAAATTATAAGGAGAAAGTATAAAAAAATTGTTATATCTCCTGGTCCGGGAAACCCATACCAAGCCGGGAATTGTTTAAGTATCGTTAAAAATCTCTCAAAAAAAATACCTATTTTTGGTGTCTGTTTAGGTCACCAAATAATCGCTCAAGCATTTGGTGCTAAGATAATAAATGCTAAAAAAATTATGCACGGAAAAACTAGCAAAATTTTTCATAATAAAAGTGGAATTTTTAAAGGTATAAATAACAATCTTATAGGTACTAGATATCATAGTCTTATTATAGATAGAAAAACTTTACATAAAGATTTTGTAATTACTGCAAAAACAAAAGATCATGTAATAATGGGAATTATGCATAAAAAATATAGTCTACATGGAGTGCAATTTCACCCTGAAAGTATAAACACAACAGAAGGAATGAGGCTAATAAAAAACTTTTTAAAATATAAATAAGATGGATGAAATTATAAAGAAGCTAAAAAATAGACAGAATTTAACTTTTGAAGAAAGTAAATCTGTTTTTGAAAATATGATGTCGGGCAAGGTTGAAGATGAACAGATTTATGATTTTTTAATATCTTCTTCTACCAAAGGAGAAACTGCAGACGAAATTGCAGGTGGCGTATATGTTTTAAGAAATAAAGCAAAACAAGTAATAGTGCCAGACACTACAATAGATACCTGTGGTACCGGTGGAGACGGTAAAAGTACTTTAAATATCTCTACGGCATCAGCATTATTGTTGTCTAGTTTTGGAATAAAAGTAGCTAAACACGGAAATAAGTCAGTTTCTTCAAAATGTGGTTCCGCAGACGTATTAGAAAAACTAAATATCAATATCAATCTTGGGCCTAAGGAAGTGGAGGAAAGTATAAATAAAAATAATTTTGGGTTTATGTTTGCTCCGGGATATCACTCTGCAATGAAATTTGTAGGACCAGTTAGAAAAAAAATTGGAAAACGGACAATATTTAATTTAATCGGCCCTCTAAGCAGCCCAGCAAAAGTAAAAAGGCAGGTTGTTGGTGTTTTTGATAAAAAGCTACTTAAAATTTTTGCCGAAGCTCTTAAAAATTTAAATTTAAAAAAAGCATTAATTGTAAATAGCCAAGATGGACTTGATGAAATTTCTCCATATGCAAATACTAATATTGTTGAACTTGCTGATGGAAAAGTTAAAGAATTTGTCCTAAATCCTAAAGACTTAAACATTAAAGCAAGTAACTTTAAAAATATTGTTGGAAAAGATCCTGATTACAATGCTGAAAAAATGAAAGAAATATTTCAAGGTAAAGACAATGATTTTTCAATTGCAGTCTGCCTAAATGCTGCTGCCGGATTGCTTGTGGCTGAAAAAACAAACACTTTTACAGATGGCTATAAAGAACTAAGAAAACACATTCTTTCGGGAAAGGTAATTAATTACTTATCAAATCTTACTAAATGACCACAACCTTAGATAAAATTGTAATAAATAAAAAAAACGATATTGAAAAGTATAAGAAGCTTTTTACCATTAAAGATTTAAAAAAAAAAATATCTTTATATAAAAATTATATAAACTTTAAAGATAGACTAGAAAAAAATAAAGTTTCTGTTATTGCGGAAATCAAAAAAGCTAGTCCATCAGCAGGAGTTATTGTACATAATTACGAACCTGTAACAATCGCAAAACAATTTATAAATTCTGGAGCTGACTGTATTTCTATCTTAACAGAAGAAAATTATTTTAAGGGTAAACTAGAACATATTGAGGAAGTTAAAAAAGAAGTCAAAATACCAATATTATGTAAAGATTTTTTTATTGATCCCTACCAAGTTTACTTGGCAAAAAGTTTTGGTGCAGATGCAGTTTTAATTATTTTGTCAGCTATTGATGAGAAAACTGCTATAGAAATTTACAATTTGGCTGAAGAATTAAATCTAAGTACAATAGTTGAAATACACACAGAGAAAGAAGCTAAAAGTTCATTAAACTTCAAAAATGCAATAATTGGAATTAACAATAGAAATTTAAAAACTTTAGAAACAGATATTAAAACTACATATGATTTATACAAAATTTTAACAAATCATTCTGGTCCTATCGTTTGTGAAAGTGGAATAAAATCTGAAAAAGAAGTAGAAGAAATAGTCAAAAAAACTAAAATAAATAACTTTCTTATTGGTGAATCACTTCTCAAAGACCTAGACAAAAAATCATCTTTATTAAAGAAAATCACTCAAATAAGGGCCTGATATAAGGTTAATTTGACATTGATATTAAGAAAGAACTTTTGTAGAACGATAAATGTACGATATTTGTTCTATGCTAACAAAAAAACAAAAAAACTTGCTTCTTTTTATTAATAAGAAAATAAGATCAACTGGAGTATCTCCTTCTTATGAGGAAATGAAAAATTCGTTAAGCTTAAAGTCAAAATCTGGAATACATAGACTTATTTCAGCCCTAGAAGAAAGAGGTTTTATTAAAAGATTGGCTCATAAGGCTAGAGCTTTGGAAGTATTGAAACTCCCTGAAACCGCTAGCGCTAATGATATTTACAATTCCTTTTCACCAAGTGTAATTAAAGGAGGTTTAGATAATGCAAATGAAAAGAAAAAAACTAGCGAAATTTCTGTTCTGGGTAAAATAGCTGCAGGAACTCCTGTAGAAGCCATTCAAAATGAAGTTAGTAGAGTAGTTCTTCCAGAAGAACTAAGTAAAAATGGTGAGCATTTTGGTTTAAAAGTTTCTGGCGATTCTATGATTGAAGCAGGAATAAACGATGGCGATACAGTAATTGTAAAAAAAGCTAGCACAGCTAATAATGGACAAATTGTTGTTGCTTTAATTGACGACCATGAAGCTATGCTTAAAAGAATAAGAAAAAAAGGTAAAGTTGTAGCTCTAGAAAGTGCAAACAAGAGATATGAAACTAAAATTTTTGGTCCTGACAGAGTTAAAGTTCAAGGTGTATTAGTATCTTTGTATAGAAACTTCCAATAAAATAGTCTAATAATAATTTATGAGTTTAGTAGCAACAAGATTTGCTCCATCTCCTACTGGACCACTTCATATAGGAGGGGTCAGAACAGCTCTCTTTAATTGGTTGTTTTCAAAAAATAATAAAGGTAAATTTTATTTAAGAATTGAAGATACAGACAAAGAAAGATCTAAAGAAGAATACAAAAAACAAATTATAGATTCTCTTAATTGGATTGGAATAAACCATGACGACAAAGAGTATATTCAATCAGAAAAAATAAATAAACATAAAGAAATTGCTAAAAAACTTTTGGAAAATGGCTTCGCATACAAGTGTTATTGTTCTGAAAAGGAAATTATAGAACAAAAAGAAAAATGTAAAAAACAAGGAATAGCCTATGTATACAATAGAAAATGGAGAGACCCTAAAAATCTAGAAGTTCCTAAGGACGTTAGACCCGTTATTAGATTTAAAAGTAAAATTTCTGGAAATTCAGTTGTGAAAGATCTTGTTCAAGGAGAAATTAATATTTCAAACTCGATTATCGAAGATTTTGTTATTTTGAGGCAAGATGAATCCCCTACTTATCAATTGTCTGCAGTGGTAGATGATCACTTAATGAAGATCACACATGTAATAAGAGGTGATGATCATAAAATAAATACTTTTAAACAAAAACAAATATACGAAGCAATGAAATGGAATATACCTGAATTTGCACATATTCCACTTATTCATAGTGAAAAAGGATCTAAACTTTCAAAAAGAGATAAAGCCTCAACTATTGATGATTATATAAAGATTGGAATTTTGTCTGACGCATTAAGAAATTATCTTTTACGTCTTGGATGGGCTCACAAAGATAAAGAAATTTTTAATGTAGATGAAAGTATTAAACTTTTTGATTTAAAAGGTGTAGGAAAATCACCTTCGAAATTAGATATTTCTAGAATACTTTCCTTAAACGAACACTATATTAAAAACATGGATGAGAAAGAATTGTTTAAATTTTTAAAAATTTATTCTAAAAAATTTAAAAAAGATATAGATGTATCAAAGGAAAATTCCCTTATAAAATCTATGAATTTTTTAAAAAATAAAGCAAAAACACTTGAGGATATTTACAATAATTCTAAATATATTCTTCAAGATGATATTCAAATATCTTCTGAGGATTCTAAGCTTTTAGATAATTCTGCTAAAAATATTATAAAAGATTTTCTTACAGAGTTTGAAAAAATGCCAAAAATAACCAAAGAAAATCTTGAAAACACTGTCACAGAGTTGATTGCTAAACATAAAACAAATTTAAAAGGTGTGGGCCAACCTTTAAGGATTGCTTTAACAGGTTCTAGATTTGGTCCCGGCATTTACAATATAATTCTTTCACTTAATAAAGATATTGTGATCAAAAGATTAAAAAGTTAAAAATAACTTTCTATTACGGAACTTGCTATCTCAGAAGATTTTCCAGTTTTAAAATTATTAATTATTTCTTGAGATTTTGTTACTTGTTTTTCTAAAGCGGTTTTATTGCTTAAAAGTTTATCAACAGTATTATAAATATTATTTGAGTTACAATTAGATTGTAATAATTCAGGAATGACCTCCTCACCTGCAGCAATATTTATAATGTTTGCAAATTTAACTTTTACTAACATTTTAACAATAAAAAAATTAATTATTCCCATTTTGTAAATAATTATTGATGGTATTTTAGCATTACAAATTTCTAAAGAAATTGTTCCAGATTTAGATACTGCAAACATAGAAGATCTAAGTACATGAGATTTAATTTTTTCGTCTGCTATTGCGCCGCAATTTTTAAAACCCTCTTTAAGCAAACGACTTTGAATTAATTGAACGTGCTCTGTTGTAGAATGAAAAATAAAAAATAAATCTTTGTACTTCTCGTTCATTTTTTTAACAAATTCAAATAAAATTGGAGTTAAAGTATTAATTTCGGATAATCTGCTACCGGGATAAATAGAAAAGATTTTTTTATTATCTTTAATGATTTGGCTTATATCAACTTTGCTTTTGTTCTGATTTTCCAATAGAGGGTGACCGGTAAAAGTAGATTTGATTCCTTCGTTATCAAAGTATTTCTTTTCAAAAGGAAACAATAACAAAACATGATTTAAATAGGATTTGATTTGTTTAACTCTATGTTCTCTCCATACCCAAACTTGTGGAGCAACAAAATGTATTGTTTTTATATTTGGATTCTTCATTTTAACTTTTCTAGCTACACGCAAAGTGAAGTCAGGACTATCTACTGAAAACAAAATATCAGGATTAAATTTAAGAATTTCTTTTACTGTCTCGTTTATTTTTCTTTTAATTTTAAAAATATTTAATAAAACTCTTGTAAAACCAAGATAAGTAACTTCGTTTAAATCATAGAGTGATTTAATTCCTAAACCTTTCAAATGTTCGCCACCAACAGATAAGTATTCAATATCGGACCTTAAACTTTTAAGTTGAGTAATAACTTTTGAAGCTAATTTATCCCCTGAAGGTTCGCCTGTTAATACAAATATTTTTTTCATTTAACGGTAATAAACATATTGTTACGATTAGCAAAACTAATACATTTTTTTCGTTCTAATAATATATTTTGCTTATTTTTTAGTACGATTCCCTTTAATCCAGCTAATTTACATTGAATAAAAGTTTTTAATCCTACTGTTGGTAAATCTACTCTCAAATCTTGTTTTTTCTTTGGAAATTTAACTAAAACACCATTAAGCTTAAATTTTTTACTTTTACATTTCTTAAGCATTTTTTGAGTTCCGTACTTGTCTTCAATCGCAATTACTTTATTATTTCTGACAACTGCACCTTGACTAAAATTATAATTTCCTGATCTATTTAAAGCTGTAATTGCTTTTTTTATATCAATCTTATCCTCTCCATCAGGTTTAACTTTTGAATAATTTCCTTTTCCTAAACTTAGCTCAGGATTAAAAGTTAAAGAACTTATTGTGCTAATTTTTTCTAATTTTAATATTTTTATGATTTCTTTTAATATAGCAGCATCACCCAACTTAGAGCTTTTTATAATTCTAGGAATATAATAAATACCTTTAAAATCTAATCTAAGTTTAGAAAAATTTGGTTTTTTGACTCTTCCAGCAAACAAAACTTTTTTACATTTATTTTTTTTTAATATCTTAATAATTTTTCCAAATTGACCGATGGAAACATTATAAGAATTTTTATCTTTTTTAAATTTTCTCCTAGTAAGATCAATAATTAAATATTTTAATTTTTTTCTCTTTACCTTTTTTAGTATTTGAATTGGAAAATGTGTTTCACCAAATATTAAGCCAATCATTATTCAGAATGTGGTGTGCATATAGGTCTTTTTTTATCTTTTGATATAAATTTTATGACCTCTGCAACTAAATCATTTTCTTTATACTCTCCATTTATTTTGTTTAAATTTTCATGAAGGTTTTTGGATGAAAATATTTTTTTAAACGCTGTATCGAGTTCAATTATTTTTTTGTTCTCATATTTTTTTCTTTTTAAACCAACTATATTTATCCCTCTTAGATAATTTCTATTTCCAAAAGATAATCCAAATGGTATTACATCTTTTAATACTCCGGTCATGCCCCCTATCATTGCTAATCTTCCAATTCTAGTATATTGCTGCACTGCGGAGTTTCCTCCTATTACCACAGAGTCTTCAATAGTTACATGTCCTCCTAACGGTACATTATTCGCTATCACAACATTATTACCAACATGGCAATCATGAGCTATGTGCGATGATATCATTAGAAGACAGTTATTTCCCACAACAGTCTTGCTTCCTCCTCCAGCAGTTCCAGGATTAATTGTTACATATTCCCTAATAATATTATTTTCACCAATCTGAATACTGTTTTTTTCCCCTTTATATTTTAAATCTTGCGGCGCTGTCCCGATGCTAGCAAATGGGAAAATTTTTGTTCCTCTTCCTATTGTTGTATTTCCTTCTATATGAACATTTGAAATAAGTTCAACATCATCATTAATTTGAACGTTTTGACCTACATAACAAAAAGGGCCAATTTTTATATTTTTCCCTATTTTGGCACTTTTTTCTATAACACTAGAATTATGTATCATTTTTTTCTATCCACTATCGTAGCGGTCCATTCAGCATCAGCCATTTTTTTTTCATTTACCTTTGCTATACCTTTGTACTTCCAAACCCGACCATGAGATCTAATAGCTTCGATTTCAAGTTTTAATTCACAATCTGGTATAACTGGATTCCTAAACCGTGCTTTTTCCACACTCATCAAATAAACTAGCTTATTTTCATACTCTTTAGGATCTATACCGAAAGCTGTTAAAGCAGCCGCGGCTTGACCAAAAGCTTCTACGATCAAGACTCCAGGCATAACTGGTTGGTCTGGAAAATGACCTTGAACAAAAAATGAATCTTTTCTAACTTTTACTATGGCTGTAGCAGACTTTAAATGGACTATATTTATAAGACTATCAATTAATAACATCGGTTCACGATGAGGTAATAAACTTTCTATCTTTTTTCTATCTATTGAGTCGCTAGTCATTTATTTTTTTTTGTTTAATAAATTCTTTTATAGAAATCGCTGGATACCCCATAACCTTTTGATCATCTAAAATGTCATTAATTACTCCACTTCCTCCACCAATTTTTACATTATTTCCAATTTTTAAATGACCTGATATTCCAGCTTGACCTCCGATAACAACATTATCACCAAGAATAGTGCTTCCGGCAAAACCGACTTGTCCAGCTATCATGCAATTTTTTCCAATTTGAACGTTATGAGCTACATGTACTTGATTATCTAAAAAAGTATTTCTTCCAATAATAGTATCACCTAGAGAGCCTCTATCTATAGTGCTATTAGCTCCAATTTCAACACCTTCGTGTAAAATAACTTTTCCTATGTGTGGGGTCCTAATATTATTATCTTTAATTGGAATAAAACCAAAACCCTTTACGCCTACTTTTGCTCCGTCCTGAATATGAACATTGTTTGAAATTAAAGAATTTCTAATTAATACAAAAGAACCAATTATGCAGTTTTCACCAATATTAACATTGCTTTCTATAATAGTATTACTTCCTATTTGAGAATTTTTTCCTATTTTAACATTTTTTCCTATTAATACATTTTTACCAAATATAACGTTGCTATATAAATTATTTTTTTCTTCAACATCAAGCAAGTTTTGATCTGGGATGTCAATTTCTGCTTTGGGATAAAAAATTTTTGATACTTGGGTAACTGCAAACAAAACATTTTTTACATCTAATTTAATGCAGTTTTCAGGGAGGAATTTTAATAAATTTTTAGACGTAATACACGCTCCAGCTTTAGTTTTTGAAGATAAATTTTTATATTTACTTGAATTTAAAAATGTAATGTCATCTTTACTAGCAAGATCTAAAGTTTTAATTCCATGTATTTGAAAGTTTTTTGTATTTGAAAGCTCTTCAACGCATCCAATTAATTTAGATATTTCACCTAGTGAGTAGGGTCCCTTTTTTTCAAAAAACTGCTCTGCAGACATTATTTAATTTATTTTTTAACTATTTTAAATTAAGAGAAGGTAGATCTTTGTTTAATTTTTCAATTATGACGTTTGTAATGTTAAGATCATTATTTCCCAAAACTACATCTTTCTTATCGATTACTACTGAAATGCCATTTTCCTTAACATAAGACAGCAAAATAGGATCTATTTTTTCTAATAAAATCTTTCTAGCTTCAGCTCGCTGTTTTGCTAGTTTCTCTAGACTAGATTTTCTTTCATTTTGATATAGTAAAACTTTTTTTCTCAACTCGTCAGATTTTTTTTTATAATCTTCTTTTGATAAAGTAGCTTTTTTTGAAATAAGATCATTTTCTTCTTTTTTTAATTTATTTTCTTGGTCAGCTAATTTTTTTTGATTATTTTCAAATGTTTTTTTTAAAAAATCTTGAGCACCTTTTCCTGCGCTACTATTATTTAAAATAAATTTCATATCTATAAAAGCAATTTTTTGTTCAGCAAAAACGTTTGTACAAACTAAATAGAAAAAAGTAACTACAACAAATTTTACAAAATATTTCATTAAAAAGATGTGCCTAATCTGAAATTAAACGACTCGGTCTCATCATTAGTAGATTTTGTTATGTCTTGAGCAAGCGTGAAACTTAAAGGTCCGACTGTTGTAAAAACATTCGCGCTAATTCCAAAAGATGATCTAATTTCATTTGTGTCTTCAATAGTATCTGAGTAATCTACCGACCAAACATTTCCAGTGTCTAAAAAAAGGCTAACATCTGTTCTTGTAGATTCTGGCAGAAGGTTTGGTAATTGAGCCTCAAATCCAAGCGTAGTTATATAATTACCCCCTATATAATCATCTCCATCCTTTGGTCCTACCTTGTTAGTGTTAAAACCTCTCAATTTTCTTGGTGGTATAAAAAGTCTATTTGTTAATCTAACATCTTCATCTACACCTGTTATTGCTCTTGCATAAAATTTAGCTGAACCAATTAGATCTTCGGAAAAACCATGATAAGCGCTAATATCTAAACCATTTAAAATTGATGAGGAATCTTGAAGTATTGGTAATGATTGTACAAATTTTGTTTTATATCCTGATGTTGGCTGAAAAACTTGATTTCTTTTGTCCTGAGTAATTCCATAATTAAAATCTATATTGGTAAATGTGCCATCCATTCTTTTAATCGCATCCGATGCTGACCCATCTGCTTCGATATCTTCATTTACTATATTTAGTGCAGGTGAAAAAAATATGTTTTCATATTGCTCAAATTCTGTACCAAAAGAAAAACCTGTTTTTGAACTTTCGTATCCAGAACTTTCTTTCAAGTCGGTTGAAGATAGATCCAAAGAAGTAAAGACTGTATTTCCTGAATTATTAAAGTTAGGATTTTGAACGGCAATATTTCCACTTATTTTTTCTTGAGATACATTGAATTCAGATTGAAGTCTTACTCCTCTTCCAAGCCAGTTATTTTCACTAACTGAAAACATAAAAGAAGTTCCATCGGTACCAACTCCGGCTCCGGCCGCTATTTCTCCTGTGGCTTTTTCTTCTACTGAAATTTCTAAGACTTTAAAATCTGGTGACGAACCTTCTGTAATTGTTGGTTCAATTTTTCCAAAAATATTTTTAGCCTTAAGTTTGTTTATAGATTTATTGACTAAAAGAGCACTATATGGATCTCCTTCGTCAACTATCATCTCCCCTCTTATTACCGAATCGTTAGTAACATTGTTACCAACTATGTTTATTCTTTCTATCGTAAATTTTTGTCCTTCAAAAATATTTATTCTTACTTCTATGCCATCTTCATCCAATGTTTCGGTAACACTATGATTAACGAATTGCAATTCTTTCTGTTCGCTTAATTTATCTATTTCTTCCAAAATAGAAGTTAATTTTTTTTGTGAATAGTACTCTCCAACAACATCATCAAACTCATCTTGCAAAGAAGCGAAGGCTTCACTATCAAGTGCTTTGGAAACATTTGCAAACATCTTCTTAAATTTGTATCTTTTTCCAGCGTCAATACTAAAAGTTAAAATGAATCCTTCTCCTTCAGAATATTCAACATTGCTGGATGATATTTTAACTTCATAATAGCCTTTATTTTTATAATAATTTTTTAGCAATCTTTTGTCTAAATCTATTCTACCTTTGTTTAAGTAAACGTTTCTTGAAATAAATTTCCAGAATTTAGCTTCTTGAGAAGTAATAATATCCCTCAATCTTTTATCTCTAATTTTTTTATCACCTATGAAAAAAATTTTTGATATTTTAGCCTTATCTCCTTTATCTATTGAATAAACTAAATTTACTCTATTTTTTTTCAATTTTTCTATTTCTGCATCAATTTTTACAAAATAAAAACCTAGCTGCCTGTAAAAATCTTTTATTAAATTAATATCTGATTTAATATAATTACTTCTAAATGAAGTATTTTCTCTAAGTGTGAGATATTCAGCAATAGCCTCTTTGTGTTTATCTGCTTTTTCTCCATGAAAAACCACTTCATTAATTATTGGATTTTCTATAACAGTTATAATTAATTTTTGGTTTGAAATTTCTGCTGAGATATTTGAGAAAAAAGTAGTTTCATAAAGTTTTTTTATTAAAATATTTATATCATTAATTTCATAATTTTTTCCTAAACTAATATCTCCAAAAACTACGATTGTTTCTTTTGAGATTCTTTCATTACCACGTACTTCAACACTATTAATTGTTTCAGAATTTGAAATATTGCTAAATGCAAATAAAAATAAAACTAATGTTGCAAATATTTTTATAAAAATCCTCATAAAATTTATCTTACACACATAGAAACGGTTTTCAATCTAGCCCAATTATCAGCCATTTTTATATCTTTTATCGTTTTTGGTTTCCTTCTAGCATATTTTTTAAAATCTTTATCTCTTAAAATTTTATTAATGTTTTTCACAATATCTAAAAAACTAATTTTTTTAGATAAAAACATATTAACCAAAACTTCATTTGACGCATTAATTATAGTTGATGTTAAAAGACCTCCATTTAAACATTTTGATATTAGTTTTATTGAAGGAAATTTATTTTTATTAACTTTGTAAAAAGTTAGGTCATTAAAAGTTTTAATATTAATATTCTTTACATTTTGAAAATGATTTTTGTGCTCATACAAAATATTTGAAATAGGAATTTTCATATCAGTATTGTAAAGGAGCATTTTGATTAATCCATTTCTGAAGCGAACTATAGAGTGAACATAAGATTGTGGATGAATAATTATTTTGTATTTTTTTTTATCAAAATTAAAAATTCTATATGCTTCGATTAATTCAAACACTTTATTCATAAGGTTTGCAGAATCAACTGAAATTTTTTTTCCCATTTTCCATTTTGGATGATTAATTGCTTCTCTAGGTTTTATAATTTTTAATTTTTTTCTTGTAGTTTTTAAAAAAGGTCCACCTGAAGCTGTAATTATAATTTCTTCTATATCTTCATCTTTAACATTCTTCGTTAGTTCCATTATAGAAAAATGTTCTGAATCCACAGGCACAATTTTTGTTTTAAATTTCTTTGCTTGTTTTGATATTAAACTCCATCCACATATAATTGATTCTTTGTTGGCTAATGCTAATGTCTTACTAAATCTTACTGCTTCTAAAGTAGGTTGGAGACCTGCAATACCCACGATAGCTGTCATAGTGAAATCAACTTTTTTTGAAATAATTTTTTTTAACGGTATGTCTCCTGTATAAACCTTTGTTGAAAAATTTTTTAAACTATCTTTAACTTTTCTATAATGAGATTGATTTTTTATTAAAACATTTTTCGCTTTGAATTTTTTAGCTTGCTTTATAAGTTTTTTATAATTGTTGTTAGCGGTAATCAAAACAACATTAAAATTTTTTCTATCTTTACTTATGACTTCTAAAGTAGACCTTCCTATTGATCCAGTAGAACCTAAAATTACAATTCTTTTTATCATTTAATTAATTATTGGAGAGTTAAAATATATTAAAATAGTTACTAAAATAATTACAAACATTAATCCGTCTATACGGTCAAAAATTCCTCCATGTCCAGGTAATATTTTTCCAGTATCTTTAATTTTTTCTATTCTCTTAAAATACGAAATAAACAAATCTCCTGTTTGCGCTATTAAAGAAAATAGAATTGCTAAAAAGAAAAATTTTACCTCAAAAAAAATATTACTTAAAAAATTTCCAGCTAAAAATATTGAAAACAATGAAAATACAAAAGAACCTAAAGCGCCAGATAAAGTTTTTTTAGGACTAATTTTTGTTAATTTCTTCCATTTAAAAGTCTTTCCAAAAACATACCCACCAATATCAGAAAGCACGCAAAGAATAATGACCCATAAAAGAATTTTAAATGAATAATCTCCAAGATCTCTAAGATAATAAATAGAAAAAAGAGATATTATTAGTATTAAATCCAAGAATAATATTATTATTTTTTTATTAAAAACAGAAAATAATTCATAGTTAGCTATAAAAAAAACTGAAAGTAAAAAAAATAATAAATAATATCCACCTTGTATTATAAAAAAAATTGATAAGGGTAGTATTATTATTGATGTTAATATTCTTTTTTGCAGATTGCTCATATATTTCCAAAATTTCTTTTTATTTTATAAAATTTGTTTATTATTTTATTAAAATCATTTTTATTAAAATCTGGCCATAACTTATCTATAAAAAAAATTTCTGTATAAGCTAATTGCCATAGTAAAAAGTTACTCAATCTTTTAGTTCCTCCAGTTCTAATTAAGATATCTGGGTTGGGTATTCCATTAGTATAAAGTTTTTTTTCAAAATCTCTTTCACTTATAGTCTTTTTGTTTTCATGTATCATTTTTTTACAAGCATTTATAATCTCTTCTTTAGACCCATAATTAAACGCGAGATTTAACGTTATTGTTTTGTTCTTGTTGGTTTTATTTTTAATAAATTTAATAGTATTTTTAATATCATTTGGGAGACCTTTTCTTCCTCCTATTACATTTACTTTAATTCCTTGTTTAACGATTGTTTTTATTTTTTTTTTCAAAGACTTTCTTATCAAATTAAATAAAAATTCAATCTCATTTTTAGGTCTTTGCCAATTTTCAGTAGAAAAAGTATAAAGTGTTAAAAAAGCAATATTATTTTTTATTGATTCTCCAATTACAGTCTCAACGGTCTTAATTCCATTTAAATGTCCGTAATTTCTAGATTTTTTTTTTTTTAAACCCCATCGCCCGTTACCATCCATTATTATAGCAACATGATTTAAAGGATTCATATTTTCATTATTTCTTTTTCTTTTTCTTCAAGTCTCTTTTCTAGTTCAGAAATTTGTTTGTCTGTAAAATCTTGAATTTTTTTCTCGTAATTTTTTAAATCATCTTCACCAATTTTTTTATCTTTATGTTCTTTTTTAAGATTATCATTAGCCTCTCGCCTAACGTTTCTTACCGAAACTTTAGCTTTTTCAGCAAGTCCTTTCATAATTTTTTTTAACTCAACTCTTCTTTCTTCAGTTAAGCTGGGAATTGGAATTCTTAATAGTTGCCCATCAATTTGAGGGTTTACTCCAATATTAGATTTTCTAATAGCTGCATCTATTAAAGGTACATTATTTTGGTCCCATACTTGTACTGTAAGTAATCTTGATTCTGGAGTAGATATATTAGCTAATTGATTAACTGGCATGCTTTGTCCATAAACATCTACTTTAACTATATCTAACATGGAAACATTAGCTCGACCTGTTCTTAATGAAGATAAATCTCCATTAAAAACATCATATGCTTTTTTCATTTTAACATTACAATTTTTCAAAATGTCTTCTGCGGTCATATATATTTATAAACCTTCGCCGACTTTAAATCTAACAAACTTATTTATTTGTATTTCTTCATTATTAGAGTTTTCTTTAATAACTTCTCTTACTTTTTTTTTTGGTTCCATAATCCATTCCTGATTAAGCAGAGTGTTATCCGAAATAAATTTATTTAGTTTCCCCATTGCTATTTTATCTATGATTTTAGAATCCTTTCCTGTATTTTTCAATTCTTCAGTAATAATGTCTTTTTCTTTTTTCAATATATTTTGATCTAAATCCTCTTTATCTATCGCTAATGGAGAGGAGGCAGCTATATGCATAGCTAATTGTTTTCCAAAATTTGCTATTTCTTCCTTTTTTTTTGTTGTTTTTAAACTTAACAAAACTCCTAATTTACCTATATTTTTTTTTGTAGAAGAATGTAAATATGAAAAATTTAAATTCGATTTTTTTCCAATAAAATCGCTTCTTCTTATTGTTATTTTTTCTCCAATCTTAGATATTAAATCAATTAGAGCATCATTAACTTTTTTTTTGTTTTTCATCTCCGCATTTAAAATATTTTTAATTTCACCTTTTTGAAAACATGCTATTTCTGAAATCTCTTCTGCAAAATTTATAAAATCTTTGTTTTTAGCTACGAAATCAGTTTCGCTATTAATTTCTACAATTGAAAAATCATCATCCTTTTCATGAATACAAATTAATCCATCAGCAGCAACTCTTCCCATTCTTTTATTGGCTTTTGCTATTCCTTTTTTTCTTAAAAATTCAATAGATTTCTCAATATTCCCATCATTTTCATCTATGGCAATTTTGCAATCTTTAAATCCTACACCTGTAATTTCTCTTAACTCCTTAACTTTTTCTAAAAAATTATCAGATGACATAATTTATATTTATTTAGATTTTTTTTTAGCTAAATCTTTTACTTTTGAAAAAATTGATTTAGTTTTTTTAATTATAGTTTTTTCTTTATTTTTTGTTTTATCTGCTTTGACTTCAACTTTAATTTCTTGGTTCTTTTCTTTTGCTTCTACTTGTTTCTCTTCCTTTGAAGTTTTTGATTTTTCTAAGCCATTTTCCTTTTTTGATATATATTTTTGTGCATCTAGAATAGTTTTTTTTACTAATTCACAATACAAATTTATAGCCCTTCTCGCGTCATCATTCCCTGGAATTGGAAAATTAATCCCTGTTGGATCTGAATTAGTATCTATTACTGCTACTATTGGTATATCAAGTTTTAAAGATTCTTTAACTGCCAGTGCTTCAATATTTGTATCAATTATAAAAATCATATCTGGAATTTTTTGCATTTCTGATATCCCACCAAGGGATCTTTCAAGTTTATCTCTCTCCGCTCCCATTTTAAGAATTTCTTTTTTTGTAAAACCTTTGTTTTCTTTTTTTAAATCTTCTGAAAGTTTTTTATAGTACTTGATTGAATTAGATATAGTTTTCCAATTAGTTAACATGCCTCCCAGCCATCTGTGATTCACATAATATTGTGATGTATCTTTAGCCAAAGTTGAAATTATTTCTGTAGCTTGCTTTTTGGTTGATACAAATAATATTTTGCCACCTGATGAGATACATTTGTGTATTGCTACAAGTGCAGCATTTGTCATTTCTAGCGTTTGAACTAGATCAATAATATGAATTGAGTCTTTTGATCCAAAAATGTATTTCTTCATTTTTGGATTCCATCTAAAAGTTTTGTGTCCTAAATGGACACCCGCTTCTAACAATTGTTTTATAGTTACACTTGGTAAATTCATAGTTTCCCGGTTATTCCACCACAATTCTTTTCCCCTAAAGGACCGGAGGTCTTACAACCAAAAATTGTGTGCGTATTTATTTTGTGATGTTCTACAATTTAAACAAAAAAAATTCAATAAAAAACTAAACTCTTATTTTCTTTATATATTGCTCTTTATTTAAGTATTTTAGCGTCTCATAATCAAATCTTCGCTTATCTTCGAGTTCAAACAAGTAATTTTTATTATTTTCGTTTATTGAAATCTTAATTCTTGAATCTCCTTTTTTTTCTATAGTTTTATACAATTTTTTCAGATTCTCAGCTTTATCTATTTCAATGTGAACATCTTTATAATTTTTTTTAGTAATTTCCTCTAAGCTTAAAATGTTTCTTACGCTTATTCTCCTAAAACGATTGTCCTGATTATCCTTATCTCTAACAACAGTTATTAAAAATGATTTTCCTTCTATTAAACTAGATCTATTTTTTTCTAAAATTTCTGAAAAAATAAATAGTTCAAAAACTTTACTTAGATCGCTAAATTTAATTATAGCAAAAGAATTTCCTTTGGATGTTTTTTTCTCTTTTATAGACATAATTGTTCCAGCAAGAAAACATTCGTTTTTTTGTTCAGATTCAAATTCTTTAAATGACTTCACATTATGTTGATTTAAAATATCTATATAGCTATTTAAAGGATGATTAGATATATAAAAACCTACAGACTCAAATTCTTTCGAGAGAGTTTCATCGCTAGACCAATTAGAAGAATTTTTATCATTAATTAAGTATGATATTTTTTGACCTTCATCTGAAAATAAACTTGTTTGATTTTGACTTTTATTTTGAAATATATTCTTAGAATTTTGAATAATATTTGGAATATTATTAAACAAAGTTTTCCTATTAGTAAAAATTGAATCAAAAGCTCCTGCTTTAACTAAAGCTTCTAGCTGAAGTTTGTTAATATTTTTTGGGTTTACTCTATTTATAAAATCGCTTATGGATTTAAATATACCGTTTTTTTCCCGTTCATTAACTATATGTGAAATTGCTTCGAATCCCACATTTTTGATAGCTCCTAAAGCATAAAATAGCAAATTATCTCTTGGTATAAATTCAGCGTAACATTTGTTTATACATGGTCTTTGTACTTTTATGTTTAATCTTTTTAACTCTTCAAAAAATTCACTTAATTTATCAGTATTGGAGAGTTCATTAGACATGGATGCAGAAATAAATTCATTTGGATAGTAAGTTTTTAAATAAGCGGTTTGATAAGCGATCATAGCATATGCTGCTGCATGGCTCTTATTAAATCCATATTGGGCAAAAGGTTCTATTTTTTTAAATATAAAAATTGCTGTCTCTTTCGTTATTCCATTTTTTACAGCTCCATTTATAAATCTTTCTTTTTGTTTTTCTAACTCGGCTCTCTTTTTTTTACCCATCGCTCTTCTTAAAATATCTGCTTCTCCTGCTGAAAACCCTGATAGTATCTGAGCAATCTGCATAACTTGCTCTTGGTAGATAATTACTCCATAAGTTGGCTCCAAAATTTTTTTAAGTTTTTGATGTAAATAATCTGGTTTTTTATCACCATGCTTACACTGATTATATATAGGTATATTGCTCATTGGGCCGGGCCTATATAAAGCAACTAATGCAATTATATCCTCAAATTTATTAGGTTTCATATTCACTAACGCATCTTTCATGCCAGAACTTTCTAGTTGAAATAAACCTACTGTGTGACCATCACTTAATAATTCGAAGATTTTAGGATCATCAAGTTTAATTTTGCTTATGTTTAAACTTATTTTTCTTTTTTTTAATAAAGATATTGTTTTATTTATTACTGTTAAAGTTTTCAATCCAAGCAAATCAAATTTAACCAAACCTGCATTTTCAGAGGAATACATATCAAATTGTGTTGAAGGTAAAAGAGATTTAGATGACGAATCCTTATACAGCGGAACAAATTCAGCAAAGTTTTTTTCTGGAATTACAACTCCAGCTGCATGTGTTGCCATATTTCTATTTAGATCCTCTAATTTTTTTGATATTTCAATAAGTTTTTTAACTCTAGAATCTTTTTCTTCCTCTTTTTTTATTCTAGGTTCTTGAGCTAATGCTTGTTCCAACTTAAGAGGTCTTGATGGATCAAAAGGAATCATTTTACACAAAGTGTCTACGTACCCATAGGGTAAGCCTAGAACTCTTCCTATGTCTCTAAATGCCATTCTTGGTTTTAATTTTCCAAAAGTAATAATATGAGCTACGCCTTGTCCATACTTTTTCTTTAAATATTCTAAAACCTTATCTCTTTTTTCTTCACAAAAATCTATATCGAAATCTGGCATAGAAATTCTATCTGGATTTAAAAATCTCTCAAAAATTAAATCAAACTTTATTGGATCAATATCAGTTATTGAAAGGGCCCAAGCTGCTAGAGATCCAGCTCCTGATCCTCTGCCAGGACCTACTGGAATATCATTTTTTTTTGCCCATTTAATATAGTCAGAAACTATTAAAAAATAGCTAGAGTATTTCATCTTAGAAATTATATTTATTTCATGATTTAATCTATCAAAATAAATTTTTTCTACTTCATTTTTTTCTTTTTGATTTGGGTAAGTGAAAACATAACCTTCTAATTTTTCTTTCAAACCTTCAATTGATTCTTTTAATAGTAATTCGTCTACATTTTTTACTTTATCAGTTTGAATATTTGGCAATACGGGTGAAGAATTTTTTGGTCTGTAAGAAATTCTTAAAGGAAAATTAACATTGTTATCTATAGCCTCTGGGAGATCTTTGAAAACTTTAAACATTTCTTCTGAACTTTTTAAGTAATGTTCGTTCGTATATCTTCTTCTTTCTTTTACGTTAATGTAAGTTTTTTCACCTACACACAAAAAAGCGTCATGTGCTTCGTGCATATCTTTATCTAAATAAAATACCTCTTGGCTAGCTATTAATGGGAGAGACAATTTTTCTGACGCACCAATTAAAAATTTTTCAAATAATTTTTCTCCTGTATCATTATGTCTCTGAATTTCAATATAAAAATTATCTCCAAAAAACTTTTTAAGTCTTTTAAATAAATCTAATATTTCTTCAGTCAAATTTTTAAAAAAAAGTTTTCCTATTAATCCATCTAGTGATCCCGATAGTAATATTAAACCTTTGCTATTTTTTTCTAAATCGCTCAAACTGCAATGAGGCTCTTCGTTATCTTCTATTTCCATAAATGATTTGGATGATAATTTTATTAAATTTTTGTATCCTTCTAAATTTTTTGCAAATAAAGGTATTTTTCCAATATTTCCTTTATATTTAATATTAATTTGAGTTCCTATAATAGGTTGAGTTTTGTTTTTAGCTATAATTTCTGAAAACTCGAGTGCTCCACATAAATTAAAAGAATCGCACAATGCTACTGCTTTAATTTGATTTGTTTTACAATATGCAGCAAGTTCAGAAGTTCTTAAAGCGCCTTCACAAATCGAATATTGAGTATGAATTTTTAGATGAACAAATTGCCTTTTAACCGGTTCTTTCATTTTTTTTGGTTATATTACCATCGAAAATATTTAACTTATAGTCTGCTCTATTAGATAATTCTCTATTGTGAGTTGCATAAATTATTGCTCTTTTTTTTGATTGAAGTTTTTTAAATAATAAAAAAATTTCATTAGCAGTTTTCCTATCTAAACTTCCAGTTGGCTCGTCGGCTAAAATTAACTCTGGTTCAGTAATTATAGCTCTTGCAACTGCAACTCTTTGTTGTTCTCCCCCGGAAAGCTCACTAGGAAAATGACTAACGCGTTTAGACATACTTACTAAAGATAATACATTGTATGCTTTTTTTGCAGATTCTTTCCAAGTAAATCCATTATTTACCAATGGCAATAAGACATTTTCCAAGGCAGTAAAATCATTAAGTAAATTATTTTGTTGATATATGATTGAAATTCCTTTTCTTCTAACCAAGTCTTTTTCACTATCGTTTGATTTTGAAAAACTTTTATTTTTAAAAAAAACTTCTCCTGAATTAGGTTGATCTAGCAAGGCTATAATATGTAGTAGAGTGGATTTACCTGATCCAGAAGGTCCTGTTAGCGCAACCAAATCACCTTTGTTTATTTTAAAACTAATATTTTTTAATACTTTAATTTCGGTATTATTTCCTGAAAATTTTTTTGAAATTTTAGACAGTTTGATTATTGTATTATTCATATTTTAAAGCCTTAATAGGATCTAAGTTTGCCGCAGAAAATGAAGGGAAAATAGTAGCTAAAAAAGTTATTAATAATGAAAAAAAAGAAATTATAATTATATATGTTAAATTAATTTCAGATGGCATTTGACTTAAAAAATATATTTCTTCAGGAAATAAGTTAATATTAAAAATAGTGGTAATAAATATTCTAATTTCTTCAATAAAATAAGAAAACGATACACCAATTAAAACGCCAGTAATTGTTGCAAAAAAACCTATTAAAAATCCTGTCAGAAAAAAAATTTTTGCGATTGAGTTTTTGCTTACTCCTAAAGTTCTAAGTATAGCAATTTCTCTCGTTTTGTTCTTTACTAGTATAGTTAATCCTGAAATTATATTAAATGCAGCAACAATAATAATTAATGTTAAAATAATAAACATAACATTTCTCTCAACTTTTAAAGCTCCAAAAAAAGATTTGTTAAGGTCTGCCCACGAATAAACATAATGATCAGTGTAAATATTTTGTATTTCTTCTTTGATTAAATCGGCTTTTTCAGGTTTATTTAAAAATATTTCCAAATCTAAATCTGATTTATCTACTTCGAACAAAGAATTTGCATTTACAAAAGGTAAAAAAATAACATTTTGATCAAATTCAGCTAATCCAGTAGTGAAAACTGATGATATTTTAAACTTTTCTTGAAGGGGCAAATTTCCAAAGGGTGTTTGTAAACTTGATGTAGACATTAATGTAATTTCATCATCTACAAGCAAATTTAAAGATATTGCTAACTCTTTACCTATTGATATGGTATTTTTATCAAATGAGTCTAGAGAACCGTCAATAATTCCATTCTTTATTAATTCAATTTTTTTAATATCCTCCTTGAAATAAGAACGCACTATTACGCCAGTAGTATTATTTTTGTTTATTATAATTCCTTGGCCGCTAAATGAGAATGTTAACTTTTTTAATTTTTTTTTTAATTCAATAAAATTGTCAATTTTTTTATCGTCGATTTCTTGACTAAAAGATTTAACTATTACATGAGGATTAAAACCTAATATCTTATTGATTAGCTCCGCTCTAAAACCATTCATGACAGACATAACAATAATTAAAATTGCTACTCCTAAAGTTATACCTGTAAAAGAAAATATTGAAATAACTTTTAAAAAACCTTCTTTTTTTTTAGGTTTTAAATATCTAAAGGCGATTGCTCGTTCTATGCTTGAAATCAATTTAAATTTCTTTTGTTGAGTAATATGCTTTTAATTTCTTCTAAAGACAGTATTTTTGTCTCTCCATTAATTTCCTTAAATTCAAACTTATTATCAGAAGACTTTGAACCTAAAATTATTTGATTAGGAATTCCAATTAAATCAAATTTTTTAAATTTAGCTGAAAGATGTTCATCTGTATCATCCATCAAAACATCAATTTTATTATCTGTAAGAAAGTTATATATTTTTTCAGCTTTGGTGTAATTCGATTTATCTCCTTTTTGTAAACTTGGTATTATTACTACCTCGAACGGAGCTACTGAGGTAGGCCATTTCATAATATTATTATTATATTTGGCTTCAATAATTGCTCCAACCAATCTTGAAACTCCTATGCCGTATGATCCCATTTTTACATCAACTTTCTTTCCATCTTTTAGATCAACAGAACATTTTAACGGTTTAGAATACTTGTCTCCAAAATAAAATATATGACCAACTTCAATTCCTTTTGTTATTAATTGATTTTCTTTTTTTACATTTTTTTTAAAATTATCGCTGTTAAATTTGTCATCTGTTACTGCATAAAATTCATCATATTTTTTTCTTAATTCTTTGATGGAATTGTCTTCATTGTTATATTTGCCAATATCAATGTTAAAAATTCTTTTATCAGAATAAATTTTGCTTTCTCCCGTTTCGGCTAAAATAACAAATTCATGAGACAGATCTCCTCCTATTGGACCCGTGTCTGCAGCCATAGGAATGGCTGTAAGATCTAATCTCTTAAAAGTTTGCAAATAAGCAAAAAACATTTTGTTGTAAGATTTTTTTGCTTCTTCATCATTAATATCAAAGGAGTAAGCATCTTTCATAAAAAATTCCTTACATCTCATAACACCAAATCTTGGCCTTAATTCGTCACGAAATTTCCATTGAATATGGTACAAAAGTTGGGGCAAAGCTTTGTAGGATTTAACGCTTGCTCTAAAAATCTCCGTTATTAATTCTTCATTTGTTGGTCCATAAAGCATCTCTTTGCCTTGTCTGTCTTTTATTCTTAACATTTCTTCTCCATAATCGTCATACCTTCCACTTTCTTTCCATATCTCTGCTGATTGTATAGTAGGCATTAATAATTCCTGAGCTCCAATTTTATTTTGCTCCTCTCTAACTATTTTTTCTATTTTTTTCATAACTTTAAAACCTAAAGGTAGCCATGAATATATGCCCGTTGAAGATTGTTTAATCATCCCAGATCTAAGCATTAATTGATGAGATTTAATTTTAGCCTCTGAAGGGTTTTCCTTTAATAGTGGAATAAAAAGTTTAGATAAATACATATTTATTTATTTTTAAATTCTAACTAAATTTACGTTCGTATAAGGTCTCTTTCCAGTCTTTTCTTTGACTGCCTTTTTACAGTTAGTTTTGAGTGTTTCTATCAAATTTTGTTCCTGGTGAGAATTTTTTAATGAAAATGTTTTACAAATATCATGTATTTTATCTTCTAAATAATAGATTAAATTATCGTCATCGTTATTATTTGGTATTCCAATTTGAGTAATAACTGGTTTTTTCACAATAGACCCTCTCTCATTAACAATTATTGTTATTTCTAAAAGACCATTATATGACAAATTTTTTCTTTCTTTTATAGATTTTGAGTCTTCGCCAACACTTATATTCCCATCTACATAAATTTTACCAACGGGAGCTTTGTCCATAACTTTTGGTTCTTTTCCAGGATAAAGTTGAACAATATCTCCGTTTTCTACCCTAACAGGAAAAGGAACCTGCATCTGTTTAGCAAAATTTATATGTTCTAACATATGTCTATGTTCACCGTGAACAGGAATAACTGAGTTTGGCTTTACCCAATCATACATATCTTTTAAATCTCCTCTATTTGGGTGGCCTGATACGTGTACAAACTCATTTTCTTCCGAAACAACTTCAACACCATTTTTAACTAATTGATTATGTAATTTATAAAGCTTTTTTTCATTTCCCGGAATTATTTTTGATGAGAAAATAACATTATCTCCCGATTCTAAATACACATCAGGATGAATATAATTAGATATACGCATCATTGCGCCATTTGGTTCTCCTTGGCTTCCGGTACATAAATATATAATTTTTTCTTTAGATATTTTTTTTGCCTCTCTAGGATCGATAGGTTCAATTAAATTATTTAAATAACCGCATTGTCTTGCTGCTTTATAAATTCTGTGCATTGAACGGCCAACTAAGGATATTTGCCTTCCTACTTTTTCAGCGCAATAAAAAACACTTTCCATTCTTGCTACGTTTGAAGCAAATGAAGTTACTACTATTCTTTTTTGTTTGCTTTGTATAATTTTTAATAAATTTTTTCTCACTTCTAACTCTGATCCTGCTCTACCATCATTAAAAACATTGGTAGAATCACAGATCATTGCTAGAACTCCTTTGTCTCCGATTTCTTTTAATTTTTTTTCATTAATTTTATCTCCAATTAATGGATTTGGATCACATTTCCAATCGCCTGTATGTAAAACAGTTCCAGAAGGTGTTTCGATGCTTAAACCATTAGGTTCCAATATTGAATGAGTTAAAGTCACAAATTCAATTTTAAACGGACCTAAAGTAACATTACCGTTCAGTTCAACTATTTTTAATTTGTTTCCTATATCAATCTTTTTCTCTTTGAATTTTTCTTGAATTAAAACACTAGTAAATGGAGTTGCATAAATATTACAATTTAATTTTGGCCAAATGTGAGCTATCGCTCCAATATGATCTTCGTGCGCGTGAGTTAAGACCAATCCAAGTAAATCATCTTTTTTATCAACTATAAAGCCAGGATCGGGATATATTAAATCGATACCTGGTATGGTATCGTCAGCAAAAGTAACTCCAATATCAACAATTATCCATTTTTTATTGCCTTCATTGCCATAAGCAAATAAGTTCATATTCATGCCTATTTCACCTGAACCTCCCAAAGGGCAAAAAATTAATTCTTCTTTTTTCATTTAGGTAAAATCTCTAATATTTTTTTTAAAAATTTCAATAATTCCATTTATTGTTATATTCTTATCTATCTTAAATGATCTTGTAATAGAAGTTTTAAATAATTTAGCATAACCTCCTGTAAAAATAATTTTGTACTTTTTGTTAGTTTCTTTCTCAATTTTTGAAATTATATTATTAATTAAACCAGAATATCCCCAATAGAAACCAGAACACAAAGCTTGTATAGTGTTTTTCCCCACTACATTTTTTTGTCTCTTAATTTTAAATATGGGTATTTGGTCAGCTGAATTTACCAAGCTATTAATAGACAAATTAACTCCCGGAGCAATAACTCCTCCTTTGTAAATTCCATTTTTTGTAATAACATCAAAAGTCGTAGCGGTTCCAAAATCTAAAACAATACAATTGGTTTTATATTTTTTGTAAGCTCCGACAGCATTGGCTATTCTATCAGAACCTACTTGGCTTACATTTTTTACTTTAATATTGACAATTTTATTAATATTTTTTTCCTTAATTTCTCTAAGCTTTATTTTATAATACTTATAAAGATTTTTCTTTAATATCTTTTGATACTTTGGAACTACACTAGAAAATAAAGAAACTTTATGTAAGGGATAATTTTTAGTAATCTTTTTAAGTTCTTTTCTTAATTGATTTTTTATTAGAATATTTTTGCTATTAAAATAAATTATTTTTCTTTTTTTAAAATTTTTTAATTTTACTAAACAAATTTTAGTAATTGTATTTCCAATATCTCCAACTAGAACGTTCATTTTTTATTTAATTTATAGCCATTAATTCAGCTTTTTTTTTAAAATTTGAGTAATTGTACGAACTTAGGTTTAAAAAAAATTTTTTATAAGACATAATTATCAAATTAATTATTTTAAAAATTCTTATTTTTTTTTTTGTTTCATGGTAAATATTGGTAGCTTTATATTTTTTTTTAATAATCGGGTTTGAATTAATATTTAATCCTATGCCTATAATTAAAAATTTTTTTCCTTTACTCATTATCAATTCTTGTAGTATACCGCACACCTTTCTTTTATTTATAAATATATCATTTGGAAATTTTAAATTTATTTTCTCTTTAATGCATAATTTTTTAATTACATTAGCTACTATTATTGGATTAATCATAAAAAATTCATTAAACGGTGGATAATTTTTTTTTAATGGAAAAAAAATTGTTAAAAATAAATTTCCTTCTTTTGAAATCCATTTTTTACCATAAGTTCCTTTTCCTTTTGTTTGTTTTTTGGCATGCACACATCCTTTTTCTATTTTTTTCTCATTTATTAACTTGATTGCTATATCATTTGTACTTTTAACACTTTCATACTTAAATATTTTAAAATTCATTAATAGATTTTTATTGATGAAATTATATCAATTAATATCGTTGGATAAATAAAATATATTAGAACCAAAATGCTTGACAAAGCTAGTGAAAATTTTAAACCCCAATTATAAATTTTATCAAATTCTTTTTTTGGCTTATCAAAATAAATAATTTTAATTATTCTTAAATAATAAAATGCAGAAACAACAGTTGTGACTAAACCAATAATCGCGAGCGTATACATCTTAGCCTCTATAACTGCCATAAAAATATAAAACTTGGCAAAAAACCCTGCTAGCGGTGGGATTCCTGCTAATGAAAATAATAATATTAAAAAACTTAACGCTAAAATTGGTTGATTTCTAGATATGCCGGATAAGTCGTCGATTGTCTCACAATATTTTTTTTCACTTTTCATCATAAAAATACATGAAAAAATTCCTAAATTCATAAATAAATATATTATTAAATAAATTATTGAACTTTGAATTCCAGAAATTGTACCTGTAGCTAAACCTGCTAAAGCGTACCCCATGTGTCCTATAGAACTGTATGCTATTAATCTTTTAATATTATTTTGTCCTATTGCTGCCACTGCTCCTAATATCATTGAAGCTATAGACAGAAATACAATTATAATTTGCCACTGATTAAAAATATTTATAAATGGAATATACATAAATCTTATAAAAACTGTTAACGCAGCAATTTTTGGTATAAGTGCGAAAAAGCTTGTGACAGATGTTGGAGAACCTTGATAAACATCTGGCGTCCACATATGGAAAGGAACTGCAGAAATTTTAAATGCTAGACCTACAATTATAAAAACGATACCAAATACTGCTCCAGTGCTATTTTGATCTAAATTTTGAGAAATAATGTCAAAATTTGTTGAACCAGTAAAACCATAAACCAAAGAAGAGCCGTAAAGCAAAAGTCCACTAGCAAGAGCACTTAAAACAAAAAATTTAAGTCCAGCTTCTGTTGATTTTTCATCATCTTTTTTGAAAGATGCTAAAATATACAAGGATATAGATTGCAACTCTAAGCCCAAGTAAAAAATTATTAAATCATTAGAACTAATCATCAGTATCATACCGAGTACTGAAGCAAGTATAATTATAGGATATTCTATTTTATCAATATTGTTTTCTTTAATGTAATCTTTAGAAGAAATTAAAACAAATAAACTAAACAAAAAAGTTAAAACTTTCATTATAATTGAAAGTCTATCTATAATGTAACTTTCATTAAAGATTTTAACTATTTCCTCAGGTTGGTTAATAACCAAAACCGCTGAAAAAAATAAAACTAAAATAGTTAAAAAATTTACTAATTTAAAACTTTTTTTAACAAAAACCCCTATAATTAAAAGCATCATTATCGCAGACGATAAAAAAAGTTCGGGTAATATATAAATAATAGTTTGCATTTATTTATTAATTTTTTCTAAGTGAAATTCTAAATTTGTTTGGTAATTTATTATTAAATTATCAGCAGATACGTTAATGGTATTTAACAAAGGTTCAGGATAAAAACCTATAAATAAAATTAAAAAAACTAAAGAAATAAATATATATAACTCTGTTCTATTTAAGTCTTTCATTTCTTTTAATTCTGGACTTGATGCTCTTCCAAAAACTACTCTTTTGTATAACCACAACATATATGCTGCTGACAAAATAACTCCTAGACTAGCTAAAATAGCAACTAACATATTTTTTTTAAATGCTCCAATCAAAACCAAAAATTCACCTACAAAACCACTTGTTCCAGGTAAACCTAATGCTGCCAAAGTGAAAATCATAAATACTAGCGCATATTTCGGCATGAAGTTTACTAATCCTCCATATGAAGATATCATTCTAGAATAAAACCTGTCATAGACTACACCTACACATAAAAATAGTGCAGCTGAAATGAGTCCATGGCTCAACATTTGAATAATACTACCTTCTAATCCTTGCTTGTTTATTGAAAAAATTCCTATAGTAACAAATCCCATATGTGCAACCGAAGAATAAGCAATTAGCTTTTTCATATCGTCTTGCATCAAAGCAATAAGTGAAGTGTAAATTATTGCTATTATGCTTAATGTAAAAATCAGAGGAGTAAAATAATCTGAAGCTAAAGGAAATAGGCCTAATGAAAACCGTATAAAGCCATATCCTGCCATTTTTAAAAGTATAGCAGCCAGAACTACTGATCCCGCCGTGGGAGCTTCTACGTGGGCATCGGGTAACCAAGTATGAACAGGCCACATAGGCATTTTCACAGCAAAAGAACTAAAGAAAGCTAGCCAAAGTAAGTATTGGTATTCATTTGGAATTCTAATATTTAATAAACTTATTATATCTGTCGTTCCGGTAATCCAATAAATAGAGATGATCGCTATTAACATCAAAATCGATCCAAGTAATGTAAATAAAAAAAACTTAAAAGCTGAGTAAACCCTTTTAGGTCCTCCCCAAATACCAATAATTAGAAACATAGGAATTAAACCTCCTTCAAAAAAGAGGTAAAATATAATTAAATCAAGAGAACAAAATACGCCCAACATTAATGTTTCCATTACAAGGATTGCAATAAGAAACTCTTTAATTTTAAATTTTATACTTTGTATTCCAGAAAAAATACATATTGGGACAATAAATGTAGTTAATAAAATGAATAATATTGAAATTCCATCTACTCCTAATTTAAAACTAATAAAACCATCTATCCAATTTTTTTCTTCAACAAACTGGAATTCAGATGTAGTATTATCAAAAGAAAACAAAAGTAGTATCGAAAGAAAAAAATTTGCAAGAGAAGTAAAAATTGCAATATACTTTGAATTTTTTTCAACATTTTTTTGGCTGCCCGTTGTAATAAAGATGAATATAGCTCCAATTAATGGAATAAATATAATTAATGAAAGAATTGGAAAGTTCATTTTAATTTAAAATTAAATAAGTCAATAATATTGAAAATCCTATTAGCATAACAAATGCATAATGATACAAATATCCACTTTGAAAATTAACAGCTTTATCAGATATAATTTTTACTAGTTTTGATAAACCATCTGGACCAAATTTATCTATTACATTTATATCTCCCTTTTTCCAGAAAAATGTACCTAATTTTTTTATAGGGATTACAAAAATTAAATCGTACAATTCATCAAAATACCATTTGTTTAATAAAAAATTGTACAAAAATTTATTTTTTAAAACTAAATTTTTTAAAATATTTTCATTTTTAATAAATAAATAATAAGAAATAGGTATAGCCAAAATAACTATTACTGGGGTTGTTACAACTAACCAAACAGGTACATGATCGTGACTTATTGTTTGTAAAAATAAAATTGAATCTTTCCAAAAATCTCCGCTATTATGGCCAATAAAAATTTCTTTAAACAAATTACCTGAGAAAATTGCACCTATAGCAAGTAAAGAGGCGGGAACTAACATTGTTAACGGAGATTCGTGAATAGAACTTAAGCTATTATTTTTATTTTTGTATTTTCCGTGAAAAGTTTTTAATATTAATCTCCATGAATAAATTGCTGTTAAAAAAGCAGTCAAAATTCCGACTGTACATGCGATATATCCAATAGTGCTTCCTTTTAAAAATGCAAACTCAATAATTGCATCTTTTGAATAGAAACCTGATAAAAAAGGAAAACCTGTTAATGCTAATGTTCCAACAAACATTAATGCATAAGTGTATGGTATCTTTTTCCAGACACCTCCCATCTCTCTTATGTCCTGTTCTTCGTTAAATGAGTGAATTACACATCCAGATCCAAGAAATAAAAGTGCTTTAAAAAAAGCATGAGTGAATAAGTGAAAAATCGCAACATGATAAGCTCCTATTCCTGCAGCAAAAAACATGTATCCAAGTTGGCTGCATGTTGAATAAGCGATTATCTTTTTAATATCATTCTGAACTAAAGCTATTGAAGCTGCAAAAAATGCTGTAATCATTCCAATTATAGCAACGATATTTAAGGCTAACTGGGAATATTCAAAAATTGGAGAACATCTTATTACTAAAAATACTCCTGCGGTCACCATTGTTGCGGCATGTATTAATGCTGACACAGGTGTCGGACCCTCCATGGCATCTGGTAGCCAAGTATGTAAAAAAATCTGTGCAGATTTTCCCATAGCGCCGATAAACAAAAGTATGCAAATTAAATCTATATATTTAACTGCTGTGTCTAAAAATGGAAAAGGTAGAGAATTATTCAACAATGAAATTTCTTTATTTATAAATTCAGGTATTTTAAGAAACACTTCATCGTAATTAACTGTTCCAAATAAATAAAAAATTAAAAAAATTCCAATTGCAAAACCAAAGTCACCTACTCTATTTACTATAAAAGCTTTAATTGCTGCAGCGTTTGCTGCTGGTTTTTTGTACCAAAATCCAATTAATAAATATGAACACAGACCAACCCCTTCCCATCCAAAAAATAATTGTAAAAAATTATCTGCCGTAACCAGAGTTAGCATAGCAAATGTAAATAAAGACAAATAGGCCATGAATCTGGGTTTATGACTATCACCAGACATATAACCAATAGAGTAAAAATGTATAATCGAAGATATTAAACTAACAACAACCAACATTACTGAGGTTAGTTGATCTACATATATAGACCAATTGACTTGAAAATTGCCTGAGCTAATCCAATTAAATATTAATTTATTGCTTGAATAATTATTAAATAATACATTATAAAAAACAAATATTGACAAAATTGCAGAAGTTGAAACCAATAAACTTGTTAATATTTGAGAATATTTATCCCCCAATTGTTTCCCGAAAAAACCAGAAATAAAAGAACCTAACAAAGGTAAGAATATAATTAGATATTCCATATTAGCCTTTCAAAGAACTTATTTGTTCAACATTAATTGAACCTTTGTTTTTATAGTAAATTACAATTATTGCTAAACCTACTGCAGCCTCAGCAGCAGCCACGGTTAAAATAAACATTGTAAAAATTTGACCAGTTAAATTCTGCAGATATATAGAGAAAGATACCAAATTAATATTAACTGCTAACAATATAAGTTCTATGGACATTAAAATAATAATAACATTTTTTCTGTTTAAAAAAATTCCAACAACACCAATTGTAAAAATAATTGCTGCTAAAGTAAGATAATGCCCTAAACCAATCTCAATCATCAATTTTTACTCCTTTTTCACTTTCAACTTCAACTAAGGACACTGCACTTGATTTTTCTCTTTCTAACTGTTCAAGATAATTTTGTCTTCTAACGTTATCTCTTTTGCTAAATGTGAGTGTTATAGCTCCTATCATTGAAACAAGCAGAATCATTCCAGATATTTGAAAAAGATGAATATATTCTGTATATAAAACGCTTCCTATAGCATGTGTATTACTAATTTCCTGGCTTATATTTATTTCTGACAAAGGAAAAAAATTGTCCTTATATTTCCATCCCCCAATAACAACTAACAATTCAAGAAAAATAATAATTCCAACAATTGCACCAACAGAAATGTTGTTTATTAATCCTTTCCTTGTAAATTGTCTTTTTTTTTGCTCAACAACATTAAGCATCATTACTACAAAAAGAAATAAAACGGCAACTGCTCCTACGTAAACAATTAACATTATCATTCCAAGAAATTCAGCCCCTATCATGATAAATAAGATTGAAATACTAACAAAAATTAAAATAAGAAAAAAAACTGAATATACTGTATTTCTTGAAACAACTACCATTACTGCTGAAAATACAGCTATGGTAGAAAAAAAATAAAAAAATAAAGAGTGTGCCAACATTTATTTAAATGGTGCATCAGCCTTAAGATTTTCAGCTAATGCACTTTCCCATCTATCCCCATTTTCTAACAATTTTTTTTTGTCATAATAAAGTTCTTCCCTAGTTTCTGTAGCAAATTCAAAATTTGGACCCTGTACAATAGCATCCACTGGGCAAGACTCTTCACACAAACCACAATAAATACATTTGAGCATATCAATGTCATATCTAGTTGTTTTTCTGCTACCATCATCTCTAATTTCAGACTCTATTGTTATAGCTTGAGCAGGACATACTGCTTCACATAGTTTACATGCTATGCATCTTTCTTCACCGTTTGGATATCTTCTTAAAGCGTGCTCTCCTCTAAATCGAGGGCTTATTTTCCCTTTTTCAAAAGGATAATTAATAGTTTTTTTTGCCTTAAATATTTCTTTTATTGCTATCATTAAACCAGAAGCAAAATCAGCCATAAATATTGTTTTTATTATTCTACTAATTTTCATTTTATTAAGTTGGCAACATATCTAAAAAAAATAAAAAACTTGATGTTAAAACTACCCAAATTAATGAAAGCGGAAGGAAAATTTTCCAACCTAATCTCATTAACTGGTCAAAACGATATCTTGGAACTATTGCTTTAACTAAAGAAAAAAGTATGAAAAGTATAAGAATTTTTAAAATCATCCACAAAACGCTAGGAAAAGCATTAAAAGGATATATATCTATAGGACTTAACCATCCTCCTAAAAATAAAATTGAGCCTAAAGCGCACAAAAGCAAAATGTTAGCATATTCTCCAAGCCAAAACATAGCATACATCATTCCTGAATATTCAGTTTGATATCCTGCAACTAATTCTGATTCTGCTTCGGGCAAGTCAAATGGTGGTCTATTAGTTTCTGCTAAAGCTGATATAAAAAAAATAACAAACATTGGAAATAAAGGAAAAATAAACCAAACGTTTTCTTGGGCTAGAACTATTTTATTTAAATTTAACGATCCAACACATAACAAAACGTTTATAATTATTATACCAATAGATACTTCGTAGGATACCATTTGAGCAGCTGACCTTATGGCTCCTAGAAAAGGATACTTGGAATTTGATGCCCAGCCGCCCATTATGATTCCATAAACACTTAAAGAAGATATAGCGAATAAATATAATATTCCTACGTTAATATCTGCTAACACAAGCTTGCTACTAAATGGAATAACAGCCCATGCGATTAAAGATAGAGTTAAAGTAATTATCGGGGCTAAAATAAATATAGTCTTGTTTGCGCTTGCTGGAATAATTATTTCCTTAAAAATATATTTAAGTGCATCAGCTAAAGTTTGTAAAAGACCAAAAGGACCTACAACATTAGGACCTCTTCTTTTTTGCACAAAAGCCCAAACTCTTCTATCTAACCAAACTATTAAAGCGACAGAGACTAAAACTGGCAATAATAAAAATATTATTTTATAAATTTCGCTAAAAAAAATATTTATATAAGTCATTAACTGGCCTTTTCGATGCCTGTAAATAAAAATTTTTTCGATATTTGCTTGCACTCATTCATGACTTTTGATGCTCTTGCAATTACATTTGAATGGTAATAATCAATTGATTTTATTGAAATATTATCATCAACAAAATTAATATTTGTCATATTGTTAATATTTTTATTATCTGATTTTAATTTAATTTTTCTTTTAATAATTTCTCTCAATTCATTAACTTTTTTATATTCAAGTGGTTTTTTTATAAAATTTGCTAAATCTTTAATTATAAGCCAATCCTCTCGAGCTTCTCCTGGTGGGTACGATGCTTTATAAGAATGTTGAAGCTGTCCCTCTAGATTTACAAATAAACCATTTTTTTCAGTATAGGCTGCGCCAGGCAAAATTAGATCTGCGATTTCTGCTCCTTTGTCTCCATGACTCCCTTGATATACTATAAACTTATCTTTTTTTTCAAAATTAATATCATCCATTCCTAGTAAATATAAAAATTTAAATTCTTCTCTATCTAGCTTGTCAAAAAAAGAAAAGTTTTCATTATCTGTTATTGAATGAAAATCTAGATCTAAAGCACCGGCCCTTGATGCTTGTTGAGTAAGTATATTTAAAGCATTCCACTCATCATTTATAAAATTATTTTTTGTTAAAAAGTTTTTTGTTTCTTCAAAAATATATTGTCCAGTTTTTCCATATAAAGCCGATTCTCCTATAATAATTAATGGTTTTTTTGATTTTTTAATTTTTAATGAAAGTTCGTGTGAACCTGAAATTATATCTTTTATTACTGAAGTATTTGATCCAATTATATTGTATGGATAAGTTAAATCCCCTGGATCACCTATCGAATAAATTTTTAACTTATTTTTTAAATAGGCTTTTCTAATTCTAGCATTTAAAATAGTTGCCTCTAATCTAGGATTTGTACCTATTAAAATTATTAAGTCTGAATCCTCTATTCCGTTAATAGAAGAATTAAATATGTAATTAATTCTTTCCTTTGGATTGATATAAATTCTTTTTTCTCTGCTTTCTATATTTTTAGAGTTTAAAGATTTTTCAAAAAAATCTTTAAAACTGTATATCATTTCCAAATCAGCCAAATCCCCAACCATTCCTGCAATTTCACTTGGTTGAAAAAGTTTTAATTTGTTTGTCAGTAGTTTGTAGGCTTCATTCCAAGATGTTTTTTGTAACTTTCCATTTTCCCGTACATATGGAGTATCTAATCTTTGTTTCATTAGCCCATCACATGCGTATCTTGTCTTGTCGGATATCCATTCTTCGTTGATATCTTCATTAACTCTTGGTAAAACTCTTTTAACCTCCCATCCGTATGTATCTACTCTAATATTTGAACCCACAGCATCCATAACATCTATTGTCTCCGTTTTTTTTAACTCCCAAGGACGCGCTTCGAAGGCGTATGGCTTAGAAGTAAGAGCACCAACGGGACATAAATCTATAACATTTGCTGATAATTCAGACTCCATAGATTTTTCTAAATAAGTCGTAATTTCCATATCTTCTCCTCGTCCAACTGCCCCTAATTCTGGAATCCCAGCCACTTCAGTTGCAAATCTTATACATCTTGTACAATGAATACATCTTGTCATCTGTGTTTTTATTAGAGGGCCCATATATTTTTCTTTAACCGTTCTTTTGTTTTCGTTATATCTAGATGTATCAAGCCCATAGAAGAGCGATTGATCTTGTAAATCACATTCTCCTCCTTGGTCACAAACGGGACAATCTAATGGATGGTTAGCTAATAAAAATTCCATCACTCCTTTTCTTGCTTTATCTACCAAAACGGTGTTTGTTTTAACTACCATTCCATCGGTCGCTGGCATGGCGCAAGATGCTACTGGTTTAGCTGATTTTTCTACTTCAACTAAACACATTCTACAATTTCCGGCTATAGAAAGTCTTTCATGATAACAAAACCTGGGTATTTCTGCCCCGGCTATTTCACATGCTTGAAGGACTGTCATTCCTTCTTCAAATTCAACCTCTTTATTATTTACAGTAATTTTAGGCATTATCTTTCTCCAAAAGGTGTTGGTCTATAAGATAAGGAATATTATTTTTTTTCTTAACTAATGGCTCATCATGACTTCGTTTTTCTATTTCTTTTCTAAAATGTCTAATTAACCCTTGCACAGGCCAGGCGGAACCTTCTCCGAAAGCACAGATTGTATGACCTTCTATTTGTTTGGTTACATCGTACAAAAGATCAATTTCTTTAAATGTAGATTCTCCTACTGCCATTCTTTCCAACATTCTCCACATCCAGCCACATCCTTCTCTACAAGGAGTGCATTGACCACAACTTTCGTGTTTATAAAATTTAGCTATTCTAGCCATACACTTTATAATATCTTGATCTTTATTAATTACTACCACTCCAGCCGTTCCTAAACCGCTTTTTACTTTAATTAGTGAATCAAAATCCATTGTAATTGTTTCACATATACTTTTTGGCAATAAGGGCATTGATGAGCCGCCAGGAATCACTGCTTGAAGATTATTCCAACCTCCAACAACTCCTCCGGCATGTTTTTCTATTAAATCTTTTAATGGAATGCCCATTTCTTCTTCCACATTACAAGGGTAATTAACATTACCCGAAATACAAAAAATTTTTGTACCAGTGTTTTTTGGTCTTCCTAGAGAAGCAAACCATTTTGCTCCTTTTTTAAGAATAGTAGGTATTACTGCTATAGTTTCTACGTTATTGACTATAGTTGGACATCCATAAAGTCCTACTAATGCAGGAAAAGGAGGCTTCAATCTAGGTTGTCCTTTGTTTCCTTCCAAACTTTCTAGAAGAGCTGTTTCTTCTCCACATATATATGCTCCAGCACCATAATGAATATAGATGTCTAGGTCCCATCCTGTACCGCATGCATTTTTTCCTATAAAATTTTTTTCGTAAGCTTGATTTATTGCTTCTTGCAATCTTTGACCTTCTCTAAAATATTCTCCTCTAATATAAATATAACAAGTATTAGCATTTATTGCATAACTGGCAATCAAACATCCCTCGATTAATTTTTGTGGTTCAAATCTTAAAATATCCCTGTCTTTACACGTTCCAGGTTCGGACTCATCAGCGTTAATAACTAAATAATGTGGTCTAGAACTTATTTTTTTTGGTGCAAAAGATAGTTTTAATCCTGTTGGAAAGCCAGCCCCACCTCTTCCTCGTAATTCAGAATCTTTTATTTCTTTTATAATAAAATCTTTACCTTTTGAAATAATTTCCTCAGTTTTTATCCAATCACCTCTTTTTAAAGCAGATTGAATTTCCCAACCAAAGTCATTATACAAATTTTTAAATATTCTATCTTCGTCTTTAAGCATTTTTTACCTCCAAAAGAGTCGTTTTACCTTTTTCTGGAGAATTATTTTTTCTATTCTTTGTTGAACCTGGTTCTGGAAATTTATCGCTCAACAATTTTTGAATTATTTCAATTGCTTTACCTTCGTTTAAATCTTCAAAGTAATCATCGTTAATTTGCATCATTGGAGCATTTACACATGCCCCTAAACATTCGACCTCAGTCCAAGAACAGAGTTTGTTTTCTGAAAGTTCGTTTTGATTTTTTGAAATATATTTTTTACAAACCTCGGTAAGACTTTTTGATCCTCTAATCATGCATGGTGTTGTTGTACAAACTTGGACATAATACTTTCCTACAGGAGACAAGTTAAACATAGAATAAAAAGTAGCTACCTCATAAACTTTGATGTACGGCATATTTAATATTTTAGCTACATATCTTATTGCTGCCAACGGAATCCAATTATCATTTTGATTTTGAACCAAATATAAAAGTGCAATTACTGCACTAGCTTTTCTGTCTTTAGGATATTTATTGATCTCTCTGTTTGCCTTTAACAAATTTTCATTATTAAATTCAAAAAGTTCTGGTTGAGTTTTAGACACTTTCTTCATTATCTATCCACCTCTCCAAAAACAATATCTAGTGAACCAAGTACCGCTGGAACATCGGCTAGCATATGTCCTTTTAATAAATAATCCATTGCTTGCAAATGCGAAAATCCTGGAGCTCTTATTTTGCATTTATATGGCTTATTACTACCATCTGAAATGAGATAAACTCCAAACTCTCCTTTTGGAGCTTCAACAGAAGTATAGATTTCGCCTTTAGGCACTCTATATCCTTCTGAAAATAATTTAAAATGATGTATTAAAGCTTCCATAGAATTTTTTAAATCTTCTCTTTTTGGAGGTGTTATTTTACCATCAATAGATTTTACCGGTCCTGAAGGCATTTTTTTAATGCAATCTTTAATAATTTTAACACTTTCTCTCATTTCTTCCATTCTACAAATATAACGGTCATAACAATCTCCATTTTTTCCGATAGGAATTTTAAAATCAAAATCTTTATAACATTCGTATGGTTGTGATTTTCTTAAATCCCAAGCAACTCCTGATCCTCTTAACATAACTCCTGAGAAACTATGATCTAAAGCTTCTTGTTTCGTTACTACACCAATATTTACATTTCTTTGTTTGAAAATTCTATTATCTGTTAAAAGAGTTTCGAGATCATCTATAACTTTGGGGAAACTGTTGCAGAAAAGAATTATGTCTTCACTTAATCCTCTTGGTAAATCTTTGTGCACTCCTCCCGGTCTAAAATAATTTGCATGCAATCTTGATCCAGAAACCCTTTCATAAAAATTCATCAAAGTTTCTCTTTCTTCAAATCCCCATAATGAGGGTGTTAAAGCTCCAACATCTAAAGCTTGGGTAGTAACATTTAATAAATGACTTAAAATTCTTCCAATTTCACAAAATAAGACTCTTATGTATTGACCCCTTATAGGAACTTCTATTTTTAAGAGTTTTTCTATTGCTAAAGCGAAAGCATGTTCTTGGTTCATTGGAGCTACATAATCAAGGCGGTCAAAATATGGAATAGCTTGAGTATAAGTTTTATGTTCTATGAGTTTTTCTGTCCCTCTGTGCAAGAGTCCTATGTGTGGATCTATTTTTTCTACAACCTCACCATCCAATTCTAATATCAATCTTAATACTCCATGAGCTGCTGGATGTTGTGGTCCGAAATTTAAATTAATAGTTTTGGTTTTTTTGCTCATAATTTTTTGTCCGACTTATTTTTTTGTTGACTATTTTTTTTTATATACTCTGTGCCTTCCCAGGGGCTTTCAAAATCAAAATTGCGATATTCCTGATCTAATTTGACAGATTCGTAAACTACTTTTTTTTTATCTTCGTTATACCTTACTTCGTTATGTCCTGTTAAAGGAAAATCTTTTCGAAGCGGGTATCCTTCGAAACCATAATCTGTAAGTATTCTTCTTAAATCGGGATGATCTTTAAATGATATTCCATACATATCAAAAACTTCTCTTTCCATCCAATTAGCAGAAGGAAATATTTTTGAAATCGAAGGAACTAAAGATTTTTCATCTATCTCTGTATTAATTACTATTCTTAAATTATTTTCGTGACTTAATAGTAGATAAATTACTCTAAATCTTTTTTCTTTCTCCAGATAATCGACGGCAGTAATATCAATTAATTGTCTAAACCTGCATTTATCATTAGTTTTTAAAAATAAAATAGTAGAACTTAAGTCTTCAACATTTATATCTATAAACAACTGACCTAAATTAATTTCTGATTTTATTACAGCTGCGCTTAGACCAGAATTAACTGTTTTTTCCAAATCATTAACAGTTATAGTCATGTTCTATCTTTCTAAATTGCCTTCTCTTCTAATTTTTTTTTGCAGCTGTAAAATTCCATAAAGTAAAGATTCTGCTGAAGGTGGGCAACCAGGTACATAAATATCAACAGGAACTATACGATCACATCCTCTGACAACGGAATATGAATAATGATAATAACCTCCTCCATTAGCACAACTTCCCATAGATATAACATATCTTGGTTCTGGCATTTGATCGTAAACTTTTCTAAGTGGAGCTGCCATTTTATTTGTTAAAGTACCTGCAACTATCATCACATCCGATTGCCTAGGTGAAGCTCTTGGAGCCGCGCCAAATCTTTCTAGATCATATCTTGGCATAGAAGCTTGCATCATTTCTACAGCACAGCATGCCAAGCCAAAAGTCATCCAATGCAAAGATCCTGTTCTTGCCCAGTTTATTAAATTTTCTGATGAAGTTGTAATAAATCCTTTTTCACTAAATTCTTTCGAAATTTTTTTGAATTCTTCAGGTATTTGATCTTCTTTTTTTTTTAAACTAAACATTTTAATCCCAATCTAAAGCTCCTTTTTTCCACTCATAAATAAAACCTACTGTTAATATAAATAGAAAAATCATCATTGACCAAAATCCTAGCGCTCCTATACTTCCCAAGGATATCGCCCAGGGAAACAAAAATGCTATCTCTAAATCAAATATAATAAATAAAATTGCTACCAAATAAAATCTAACATCAAATTCCATCCTTGAATCGCTAAAAGCTTCGAAACCACATTCATAAGCAGAAAGCTTTTCTGAATCAGGATTTTTTGGCGAGAAAAAGAAATTTATAAAAATAAAACCTACGCTTAAAGCTAGGGCAATAAATAAAAAAATTATAATAGACAAATAATCTTTTAGAAATTCTGTTAGCATTATATTAAATTAATATTATATACCTTTTTTTTTGTTACTTGTAGGTGAGAGATTGTCACCAATTACAAGGTGGATAACTATTTATTGAACATAATGGCGGGAGTGACGGGACTCGAACCCGCGACCTATCGCGTGACAGGCGATCGCTCTAACCAACTGAGCTACACCCCCCCATGGTGGGCGGTAAAGGACTCGAACCTATGACCCTCTCGGTGTAAACGAGATGCTCTACCAACTGAGCTAACCGCCCTACATTTTTTAAAACTTTTACAGCACGTTAATACTAAAGTAAATTTATTTCTCTAGGTCTTTTATACTCATAAATTTATGTGCTAAATCACTATTATTTTTTTTAATTTCATCAAAAAAGTTCCATGCTAGTACTAAGGCGCAATCACTTTTTTCTTTTAGATTTTTCTTAGAAACAATAGGAACTTTTACACCAGGCAAAAATTTACCTTGTTTATATTTATTGTCTTCAACGATAAATTCTATCTCATTAGAAATACCGAAAAAGTTTAAAGCTGTGGTAGCTTTGGCTGGAGAACCATATCCAATAATTTGATTATTTTTTTTAGCAAGTTCAGAAATATTTTTTCTTACATTGTTCCTTATGTTGTAAACTTTTTTAGCAAAATCTTTATAAGTTTTATATTTTTCAATCCCAAAATTTTTTTCTTCAATTAAAAGTTCTTTTACACTTTTTTCTACTTTAGTACTTAAATCTTTTTTTATATAAATTCTTATTGACCCTCCATGAGTATTTATTCTCTCGGCTTTATATATTACTGCTTTTAAGTTTTTAAAAAAAGTTGTTAATGAGGTTAGTGACCAATAATTGTAATGTTCGTGGTAAATATTATCAAAAGTTAAATCTTTTAAAGTATTTAACAAATATTGTACTTCAATAATAATTGTACCATTTTTTTTTAATAAATTTAGCATGCATTGAGCCATCATTTTTAATTCATCTGAATGCGCAAAAACGTTAGAAGCTAATATAATATCTGCATTTTTTTTAATTTTTTTTATGTTTTTCTTGTTTAAAAAACCATTAAAAGTTTTAATTTTATCTTTATTTGCAAGTTTTGCTAAATTTTTAGCTGGTTCTATTCCCAAAATATTTTTAAATTTTAAATTTTTAAAAGGTTTAAGTGCTACACCGTCATTACTACCTATATCGATAATGTATGATTTTTTTGGTGAAAGTTTAAATTCTTTAATATACTTCTTGGCAGCGTTTTCAAAGTGATCCCTAAATGTTTTAGAAGTAGAGGAGAGGTAAAGATAATTTGAAAACATTTTTTTTGGATCAACAACTACCGAAAGTTGACAATTATGACAATTAGGACAATAATTTACTTCAAGAGGAAAAAGTTCATCTTTATCTTTTTTATTTTTTAACAAATTATTTGCTAATGGTTGATATCCTAGTGAAACAACTCTTTTAAGATTGGTATTTTCACAAGATCTACATTCAAATTTATAAATTTTTAAAAGTTGTTTTTTTTCTTCATCTAAAACTAAAGGATAAGGAAGAGTATGTGTAATTCCATAATTGTCATGCTCTCTTTCTCCCCTTACTAAATTTAAAAATATTGAATCTTTTGTAAAAACCATTGTGTGTGCAACATTTGGTTTGGTAACAACAGAATCCCCTTCATTAATAACATGGGTTATCTTTTGAGAATTTTTTTCTAGTAAACTTTTGTACAAACTAATGAACTGACCTTTTATTAATAAAACTTTTTGTTCTTGAACGGGATGATAGTGATTAGCACGCATTGTCCCTCTTTTTGATTCAATATAACCAATTAAATTAATAGGTTCTGTGAGTTCATAATTGCTTATTTTTCCTCTTTCATCTATAAATTCTTTTTGTCCTCTTGTTTTATATTCAAGATCTTTATCATAATCTTTAAATGACCATTTTTGTATCATTGTAGAAATTGACTCTTCTAAATTATAAAGAAATTTAAAACCTGTATCTAAAAGTTTTTTGTTTGATAAAGTATAGCCAAGATTTGGTATTTCATCATCTGTTACTTTAACTGTAACTTTTGGATTATTTTTTTTGCAAATTTCTGCGACTTGTTTAACCGTTACTGTTTCTTTTACAAGATTGAAAGTTTCTTTGTTAATTTTATCATTTTCTTCCATAAACTTCATGCATCTAACTACATCTATAAGAGGAACAACACTTTTTATTTGTTTGCCTCCACCAAATAAATTTATTGTACCGTTCTGAGAGGCTATTTTCGAAAATAAGTTTGGCATAATATTTATTCTCATTGTGTCTGTTGAAGAATATCCATAAACCGATCCCAATCTAAGAATTACATAATTTTTTTTTGATTTTTTTATGTCTTCTTCATTTTGTACTTTGCTAGATGAATAAACAAGTATAGGCAAAGGTTTCTCTTCTTCTTTTATATTTTTTTTGGTTTCTTTTAAGCCTTCGTAAATAACATGAGTGGAAGGAAATATAATTTTGCACTTATCTGGTATTGCTTCTAAAATATTGTTTGTACCATCAATTGCTATTTTTCTTATATTTTCATCTTGCGCAGGATTTGCTTCTTTTTTAACATACGCTACATCTGTTACCCCCGCTAGATGATGAACCACATCTGCGTCACTTAGATGTTTAGTTAAAAAATCTTTATCTAAAATTTGCCCTTGATAAAATTTAATGTTCCATTCTTTTAGCTGATTTACTCTTTTTGATACAAATCTATTATCTAATGCTATAATTTTATGAAACCAGCTTTCTCCAGAATACAGCTTGCTTAACTCTGTGCCTAGATAACCCAGCGCTCCTACTATTACGATTTTTTTAACCATTATTGTTATTGTGCTTTATTAAATTTAGATCTTTACTTATATTATATAAATCAATATTTCAATTAGATATGAAAATCTACGATTGTTTTATGTATTTTGACGAGGAGATGCTTTTAGATCTTCGATTTAACATATTAAATAATTATGTAGACAAATTTATATTAACTGAGGCAACATATACCCATAATGGAGATCCCAAAAAACTAAATTTTGACATAAAAAAATTCTCAAAATTTAAAGATAAAATTGAATACATTGTAGTAAATGATCCGCCTCCAACACTTCTTGAAATTAATAAAGAAGATACAGAGAACGTTAGAGGGGAAAAATTAATTTTAAATGGATACAAAAGAGACCACTTTCAACGCCAAAATCTTCAAAGTGGATTAAAAAATGCTGAACCTGATGATTTAATTTTATTAAGTGATTTAGATGAAATTCCAAATCTTGAAAAGATAGATATAAAAAATATAAAAAATAAGATTATTTGTTTTAAACAAAAAATGTTTTATTACAAATTTAATTTACTTTACGAATTAATTCCTTGGTACGGTTCAAGAGCGTGTAAAAAAAAAAATTTTATCAGTCCGCAATGGCTGAGAGATACAAAACACAAAAAATACCCTCTATGGAGAGTAGATATTTTGTTTTCTAAAAGAAAATACAATGACATATATTATGTAGAAGATGGTGGTTGGCATTTTACAAATATAAAATCACCCGAAAATATTCAAAAAAAATTACTAAATTTTGCGCATCATTACGAATTTGAATTAAGTGGACTTAAATTAAATGATATAAAAAAAATGATTCAAGAAAAAAAGGTCGTATATGACCATAGTGTAGATCAAAGAGGATATAAATGGAGTGGTAACACAAAATTAAAAACTTTGGGTTTATCACAAATGCCAAAATATCTGGAAGAAAATTATTCTAATTATCTTGAATGGCTTGATATTAAAGATTGAACTTAATTCGTACTAATTGTTGAAGTTTTTCCTTTTTGCACTGAAGATGGATCTACTTCAATCCATTCTACTGATTTTAATTCTTTTGTAAGAGCTATTTTTAAAACCTCATCAACAGTTTTTACCGGTATTATTTCAAGATCATTTATAATATTTTTAGGAATTTCAACTAAGTCTTTTTTATTATCCATAGGTATTATAATTTTAGAAATTCCTGATCGATGAGCTGCTAATAATTTTTCTTTTAATCCACCAATTTGCAAAACATCTCCTCGTAAAGTTACTTCCCCAGTCATAGCAGTATTTTTATCTACAGGTATTCCTGTTATTGAAGAAACAATAGAAGTGACCATAGCTATACCAGCCGAAGGTCCGTCTTTGGGTGTTGCTCCCTCTGGTACGTGAATATGAAAATCTTTTTTTTCGAAAATAGGGGGAACAATTCCAAACTCAAGTGACTTGGATCTTACATATGACTTTGCCGCTTTTACAGACTCCTGCATTACATCACCTAATTTGCCTGTAATTTGCATTTTACCTTTGCCTGGCATAATTACTGATTCAATTTTTAATATTTCTCCTCCAAACTCAGTCCAAGCTAATCCTGTAACAACACCAACTTTGTTATCAGATTCTACTTCTCCATATTTGAATTTTTTTACACCTAAATATTCTGATAAATTTTGCTGATTAATTGAAACTTTTTCGTTTTCATCTGTTAAAATTCTTTTAACTGTTTTTCTAGCTAATTTAGAAATTTCTCTTTCAAGATTACGCACTCCTGATTCCTTTGTGTAACCTCTAATTATATCTCTTAAAGCTTCCTTATCTAAATTCCATTCTTCCTTTTTAAGTCCATTATCTTTAATCTGTTTTGGTATCAAATAACTATTTGCTATACTAATTTTTTCATCTTCTGTGTAACCTGGAATTCTAATAACTTCTAATCTATCAAGTAACGCTGGTAAAATATTTAACGTGTTAGCTGTAGTTACAAACATTACATCTGAAAGATCATAATCAACTTCTAAATAATGGTCATTAAAAGAGGTATTTTGTTCTGGGTCTAACGCTTCTAATAGTGCTGACGATGGGTCTCCTCTGTAATCTGATCCGACTTTATCTATTTCATCTAATAAAAAAAGTGGGTTTTTTGTGCCAGCTTTTTTCATTTGTTGTATTATTTTGCCTGGTAGTGATCCTATATAAGTTCTTCTGTGTCCCCTAATTTCAGCTTCATCTCTTATTCCTCCTAGAGACATTCGAACAAATTTTCTACCTGTAGATCTTGCTATTGATTTTCCTAAAGATGTTTTTCCAACACCTGGGGGTCCTACTAAACACAAAATAGCTCCTTTAATTTTTCCTACTCTTTTTTGTACAGCTAAATATTCTAAAATTCTTTCTTTTACCTTTTCTAAGCCATAATGGTCTTCGTCTAGGATTTTTTTGGCTTCTGGAATATTAACATTTTCTAGTTTTTTATCTTTACTTACCCAAGGTAATTCTATCATCCAGTCCAAATAATTTCTTACTACTGTTGCTTCTGCAGACATAGCGCTCATTGTTTTTAATTTTTTTAATTCTGATAAACATTTTTTTGTAGCTTCTTTGGTCATTTTTGCTTTAAGTATTGACTTATGCAAATTAGCTATTTCATCTTTACCATCTTCGATTTCGCCTAATTCTTTTTGAATAGCCTTCATTTGTTCATTTAAATAATATTCTCTTTGAGTTTTTTCCATTTGATTTTTTACTCTTCCTCTAATTCTTTTTTCAACACTTATGACATTAATTTCGTTATTAATGTGTTCCATTAACTTTTCCAATCTAACTTTCAAGTCAGTTATTTCTAGCAAATTTTGTTTATCAGCAATTGAGATGTTTAATTGCGAAGATATATGATCCGATATTTTGGAAGGGTCTTTTAAGTCTTTAATGCTTGTCATTAATTCAAATGAAACTTTTTTGTTTAGGCTAGTTAACTTTTCTAACTTTCTTGCTATAGCTATAGAAAAAGCTAACAAATCCTCTTTTGAATCTACTTTATCTTTGATTACTTCAACTGAACTTGTTAAAAATTCTTTGTTATCTTTACATTCTAAAATTTTAACTCTATTGATTCCTTCAACTAAAACTTTAACTGTTCCATCTGGAAGTTTTAAAAGTTGTAAAACTTTGCTTTCGCATCCAAAACTATAAATGTCTTCTTGTAAAGGATCATCTACCTCTGCATTTTTTTGAGTAACTAAGATTATTTTTTTGTCAGTTTTCATTACCTCATTTAAAGCTTTTATCGACTTATCTCTTCCGACAAACAAAGGCGCAATCATACTAGGAAATACAACTACATCTCTTAAGGGTAACATTGGTAAGCGATCACTTTTAATCATGTGTGCAGTATATGGTTATTATATATACTATTTCAACCTATTTTTGTGAACTTTATGCCGCTGAAGTTTTTTTGTTTTTTGAATAGATAATGATAGGTTCGCTATTATTTTTTGCAACCGTTTTATCTATAATTACTTCCTCAACATTTTCCATTGTTGGCAAATTAAACATGGTTTTTAATAACAATGCTTCGATTATTGACCTTAGTCCTCTTGCACCAGTTTTTTTGCTTATTGCCTTTTTGGCAATCTCTAATATTGCTTCATCTTTAAAAGTGAGCTTAACATTTTCAAATTCAAAAAGTCTTTTATACTGTTTTATTAAAGAATTTTTAGGTTCTTTTAAAATTTTTACCAGTGAGCTATCGTCAAGATCTTCAAGTGTAGCCAATATAGGCATTCTTCCTACAAATTCAGGTATTAAACCATATTTTATCAAATCTTCTGGCTCCAATTTCTTAATTAATTCACCTGCTCCTTTTTCTTGTAAATATTTTACTTTTGCTCCAAAACCTATAGAAATATCAGAGCCCCTTTTCGCAATAACTTTATCCAAACCTGCAAAGGCACCTCCACAAATAAATAATATATTTGTTGTATCAACTTGAAGAAATTCTTGCTGAGGGTGTTTTCTTCCTCCTTGAGGAGGTACGCTCGCTACAGTACCTTCCATTATTTTAAGCAATGCTTGCTGAACTCCTTCCCCCGAAACATCTCGTGTGATTGATGGATTTTCAGATTTTCTGCTTATTTTATCAACTTCATCAATATACACTATTCCTCTTTGTGCTTTTTCAACATTATAGTCTGCTGCTTGTAAAAGTTTTAAAATTATATTTTCTACATCTTCTCCAACGTAACCTGCCTCGGTTAATGTAGTAGCATCCGCCATTGTAAAAGGAACATCTAAAATTCTTGCTAAAGTTTGAGCTAAAAGAGTTTTTCCACATCCAGTTGGACCAACCAACAAAATATTAGATTTAGATAATTCTACATCTTTATTATTTTTTGACTCATGATTTAATCTTTTGTAATGATTATGAACAGCTACAGATAAAACTTCTTTAGCATAAGTTTGTCCAATTACATAATCATCCAAAACATTACATATTTCTTGAGGGGTAGGAACGCCTTCTTGGTTTTTTATAAAAGCATCTTTATTTTCTTCCTTAATGATATCCATGCATAACTCAACACACTCATCGCATATAAAAACAGTAGGGCCTGCTATTAGCTTTCGAACCTCATGTTGGCTTTTTCCGCAGAATGAACAGTAAAGAATATTTTTGTTATTTTTATCAGACATAAATTTATTAACGAATCACTTTTATTTCAAAATAACCTAAAGTCTAAAGTTATCAAGTTAAAGTTGTACATACTAACAAAATGTAGTGGCTCAAGATCTTTTTTCCACAACTGAATCAATTAAACCAAAATCTTTTGCTTCCAAAGGTGTCATAAATTTATCCCTTTCTAGAGCTTCTTTAATTTCCTCTTCACCTTTTTTTGTATGTTTAGAATATATTTGATTTAGTCTTTTTTTCATTGCTAATATTTCTTTAGCATGAATTTCTATATCCGTTGCTTGGCCTTGATAACCTGCTGAAGGCTGATGAACCATAATTCTAGAATTTGGTAATGAAAATCTTTTACCTTTTTCTCCGGCTGCCAATAAAAAAGAACCCATTGAAGAAGCTTGTCCGATGCAAAGAGTTGAAACTGCTGGTTTTATATACTGCATCGTATCGTAAATTCCCAAACCTGCCGTTACTAATCCTCCTGGACTATTAATATAAAAAGATATTTCTTTTTTTGGATTTTCTGATTCTAAAAACAGTAATTGTGCAGTTATTAAACTTGCAACATTATCGTTTACCGGGCCTACTAAAAAAACTATACGTTCTTTTAAAAGTCTCGAATAAATATCATATGCTCTTTCACCCCTGTTAGTTTGTTCAACAACCATAGGGATCAAATTGTTCATCTGTTCTTCAATTCTATCTTTCATAGCGAATCAACGAAATGAAGTTATACAACTTATGATTACTTTTTTCTAATTTTTTTCGTATTTTTTGTTGATTTTACGGTTTTCTTAGCTTTTTTTACGTCCTCATTTTTAGCTTTTAAATGTTCTTTCTTATTATAAGAACTTTTTAAAACTTCTTCCGCTTCTTTAATGGAAATCATTTTTTTTGTTTGTTTAGATTTTTCTTTTATTAAATTAATTATTTTTTCTTCATAAATCGAACCTTTTAGGCTTGTTGCTGCTGAAGGATTGTTTTTATAATAATCTAAAATTTGTTTTTGTTGTCCTGGCATAGACTGAACTTGTTTTTGGATTTCATTTCTAAGTTCATCTTCATTAACTTTTAAATTATTTTTTTCCCCTAATTCATTTAATATAAGGCCTAATTTAATTCTTTTTTTTGCAATTTTTTCGTTTTCTTTTTTGTTTTTTTCTATATCTTCTTTTTTTAATCCTTGGGATATTATAGACAGTTCTTGTTCAATTAAATTTTCTGGCAAATCAACATTATGTAATTTTTCTATCTGGTTTAAAATATTTTCTTTTGATAACGCGTCTAAACTAATTTTATATTGGTTTTTTATTTGTTTGCTTACTAAATCTTTCAAATCATTTAAATCTTTTGCGCCAAGGTTTTTTGCAAATTCATCATTTATTTTTAATGGTTCTGATTTCTTTACATTTAATATTTTACACTTAAAATTTGCTTTTTTGTTTGCAAATTCTGATTTTGGATAATTTTCAGGCAAATTTACTTCTACATTGACTTCTTGATTTTTTTTAACTCCAATTAATTGTTTATCAAATCCCTTGATGAATAGATCTTTTCCTATGACAATTTGCGTATTTTTTCCTTCTCCTCCTTCAAACTTTTTATTTTCAACTGTCGCCTCATAATCAAATGCTACTAGATCGTTTTCTTCTGCTTTTTCAAGTTGTTTTTTTTCAACGAAATTATTTTGATTTTTAGCTATATCAGATATTCTTTTGTTTATATCTTCATCGCTTACATTTATATCATAATCAGTAAATTTAATATTTTCAATTGACTGTAATTTAATTGAAGGTAATTCGTCTATTTCTAATGAATAATTTAAATCTTTTCCTTCTCCAAAAGTTTTTATTTCAAGTTTTGGCTGCCCAGCTACTTTTATTTTTTTTTCTTCGATCGCTTTTGATGAAGTTTCTTGTAAAATTTTTTCTAATACCTCTCCATAAATTGCTTTTCCGAACTGCATTTTTAAAACTTTGACTGGAACTTTTCCAGGTCTAAAACCTTTTATATTAACTGTTTTGCTTAATTCAGTTAATTTTATATTTATTTTTTCTTCTACAGTTTTTTTGTCGACAAAAACTTGAAGATTTGTTTTTAATCCTTTTTTGGAGTTTACTGTTACTTTCATAATTCTTGGTGGGCAATGAGGGAGTCGAACCCACACATCTTGCGATATTAGATCCTAAGTCTAACGCGTCTGCCAGTTCCGCCAATTGCCCGTGCAGGAGTTATTATCAAATTAAAATATAATATCCAACTATTAAACCAATTTTATTTTACTACCTTTTTTAACAATATAAATTCCAATTATTACAGCAATCATTGAGATAATTACCTTTGGAGTTATAGCCTCATTTAAAATTAAAAATCCTAAAATTACACCAAAAATAGGAATTAAATATGCGACTTGTGCCTGAAAAACTAAGCCATTGTGTTTTAAAATGTAAAATCGCAAAAGCCAAGCTAAACCTGTCGAAAAAATTCCTAAATATACAAGAGCTATAGTTGAGTCTAATCGGGGATTTAAATTCCAAGGTTGTTCAAAAATTATCGTAATTGGCAACAAAATTAAAGTTCCCCAAATTAAAATTGATGCTGTGACATTTTCATTTTTTTTGTTACTGATTTTTAATGTAAGTAAACCACCAATTACATAAAAACATGAGCCAAATAAAATCAAAAATGCTGAAAAAAAATTATCTTTATTTATTAAAATATTGTCAGAAAATAAAAAAACTATTCCAGAAAATCCTATAAGCACTCCTAACGATTTTATAATATTAATCTTTTCATTTTTGGTAAAAAAATGAGCAAGTGCTGCTGCTGTTAGTGGTGTACTTGCCATTAAAATAGCTGCTAAATTACTTTGTACTTTTTGAACGCCATAAGCAATTAAAAAAAAAGGTATCACTAAATTTATTATTCCAATTGAAGCAAACCAGTACCAATCTTTTGAAAATGCTTCTATTTTTATTTTTTTAAAAATACACAGTAAAACAACAGGTATCATTCCTAAAAATATCCTTAAAAATGCTATTGTAATTGGTCCATAAGAATAAGTAGCAATCTTAATATTAAAAAATGCTGAAGCCCAAATTAGAGCTAAAAGCGTTAATAAAATATAATCTAAAGATTTTGACTCTCTCATTCTGATATTTCCATCTCTGAGCCATTGGTAATTTTTATTAATTGATCATAATTTATTTTAAATACACAATTTGGATGTCCGGCAGCTGCAAAAACATGGGCAAATCTTCTTAATGATTTATCAATTAAAATATTTAAGCTATTAACATGAGCAACCGGCGAAACTCCTCCGATAGAAAAACCAGTAATTAATTTAACTTCTTTAGCTTCAGCCATGCAAACATCTTTTTTTTGTAAAATTTTTTTTAATTTATTTAAAGAACATTTTCTATCTCCAGCGATTAAACAAATTAAAAAGTTTCCGTCTGCTTTAAATAATAAACTTTTAACAATTGCTCCAACTTCACATTTTAAAGAATTTGCTGCATCTTGCGCTGTTCTTGCTGTAGTATCTAAAACTAAAACTTGAAGTTCGGAATTAAAATTTTTTATAAATTCTTGAACTCTTTTAACTGAATCTTTATTTAATAAGTTTTCCATTTTTTTAATCTATTTAATGCTAAAGATATGCCTTTTACAATATCCTCAGCAATTAATCCTTTTCCATATCTTTTTGCAATATCTCCATGTAGCCAAGTAGCCGCACATCCTGCAAAAAAAGGATTCATTTTCTTTTTCCCAATTAAACTAACAAGAAGACCGCTGAGAACATCTCCAGATCCTATAACAGCAAGCTCAGGAGATGAGTGGTAATTAATTACAATTTTATTATCATGAGACAAAATAATTGTATTTGGTCCTTTTAATATAATATTTGACTTAATTAACTTTCTAGCTTTTTTAACTTTTTCAACATTGGTTATGTTTTTTTTAATTTTAGGGAAAATTCTATGAAATTCTGCTACGTGTGGAGTAATTATTTTATTTTTATCTAACAAAGAATAAAGTGATTTTAAATCATTTTTAAAACAAGTTAATGCGTCTGCATCTAAAACAACATATTTAACCTTTTTAAGTATCAACTTTGTAATTTTCTTGATGTTTTTATTTGAACCAGCTCCTGGACCAATAAGCATTGATGTAATTTTTTCTTTTTTTAAAAATTTTTTTAAATCGTTAATATTATTAATCTCTGCCTTTAAAGCTGAAGGAAACTTAACAGAATAAGTATGTAAAGTTTCTTTTTTACATACAATTTTAACCGACCCTGTTCCAGTTCTTAAAGCTGCCTGTGAAGATAATATTGTAGCTCCTACAAGATCCTTTTTTCCTCCATACACAACTACTCTTCCTCTGCTATATTTATGACTCAAAAATTTTTTCCAAGGAAAATCTTTTATCCATAAATCTGGAGAATTAATCCTAGTTTCGTAGCCATGTGTGTTTTGCATAACTGACATATAATAAATTCAGTTCATTTAAACATTTAGACTGGTATAGCTACAACCATAAATTTAAAAAATTAGTTACACGTGAAATTGGTTAATAGATAAAGGAAAAATATGACATCTAGTAAGGTTTTAAAATTAATTAAAGAAAAAGAGATAGAATATGTTGACTTAAGATTTACTGATCCTAGAGGAAAACTGCAGCATCTAACTATGGACGGTAAAATGGTAGATGATTCAATGTTAAATGAAGGCGTTTTCTTTGATGGTTCATCAATAGCTGGTTGGAAAGCTATCAATGAATCTGACATGATATTAAAACCCGATCTAAACAGACAAGTTATAGATCCCTTTACTTCGCATAACACCCTTATTCTATTTTGTGATATTTTAGATGCAGTAAAGAAAGATCCTTATGAAAGAGATCCAAGAAGTATAGCTAAGAAAGCTGAAGCATATTTAAAAAAAACTGGAATAGGCGATAAAGCTTATTTCGGACCTGAGGCAGAATTTTTTGTATTTGATGATGTTAAATTTAAAAACGATATGAATGAAACTGGATTTAAAATTGATAGCTCTGAAGGACCGTATAATACTGGGAAAGAATATGACAATGGTAACATGGGTCATAGACCTGGAATTAAAGGTGGTTATTTCCCAGTACCCCCTGTTGATAGCGCCCAGGATATGAGGGGAGAATTTTTAAAAGCTTTAAAAGACATGGGCATTAAAGTTGAGAAACATCATCACGAAGTAGCACCAAGTCAACATGAGCTCGGTATGTATTTTGGAACTTTAACTGATCAAGCTGATAATATGCAACTTTATAAATATGGTGTACAAATGGTAGCTCATTCTTTTGGTAAGACAGCTACATTTATGCCAAAACCTGTTAAAGGAGATAATGGTTCTGGCATGCATACACACCAATCTTTATGGAAAGGAAGTACTGCTCTATTTTCAGGTAATAAATATGCAGGATTATCTGAAACAGCACTGCATTACATTGGTGGAATTTTAAAACATGCAAAAGCAATAAATGCCTTCTCTAACTCAACAACAAATAGTTATAAAAGATTAATACCTGGCTTTGAAGCTCCTGTATTACTTTGTTATTCAGCTAGAAATAGATCAGCTTCATGCAGAATACCCATTACGCTAAGTAAAAAAGCTGCAAGATGTGAAATAAGATTTCCAGACGCAGCTGGTAATCCATACTTAACCTTTGCAGCAATGTTGATGGCTGGAATAGATGGAATAAAAAATAAAATTAATCCTGGCAAGCCAGTTAATCAGGATTTATACGCAATGTCAGAAGACGAAGTTAAAAATATTCCGACTGTTTGTGGTTCTTTAAGAGAAGCTATGGAAAGCCTGGATAGAGATAGAAAATTTCTTACACAAGGTGGAGTTTTTACTGATGATCAGATCGATGCTTATATAGCTTTAAAATTTGAAGAAATTTACAAACTTGAACACACTCCACATCCTATGGAATTTGAGATGTATTATAGTTGTTAACTTATTTTTTGCTTTTTAAAATTTTTTCGTCAGCGATTTTATTTTTATTAACACCTTCTTTAATTATATAGTCAAGAGTGCCGTGAGCACCCGCTTCTACTGCTTTACGCTGATTCCTAAACAAACTTTTCTCTTTAGCTTCTTTGGCAAGTTTGCTTGCATATTTTCCTAAATGTTTTGTATCTCTCATACAAAAACATTATATACAATTATAGATTGAGCGGCAATATAGTATTAAATTTTAAAAGACTCTCCACATCCACAACGTTCGGTTTCATTTGGATTTTTAAATACAAATGTTGAGGAAAGCTCTTCTTTTTTATAATCCATTTCTGTTCCCAAAAGGTACATTATTGCCTTAGGATCAATTAAAACTTTTACTCCCTTATCTTCAATAATTTCATCATTAGGATTCGGTTTTTTTGCATATTCCATTACATATGACATACCGGCACAACCTCCGGAAGCAACTCCTACTCTAACTCCATAAATAGGTTCATTGGCCTGACCTATAATTTCCTTTACTCTTTGCGCTGCTTTATCACTTAAAGTTATAACTTGTTTACTCATAAATTTAATTCTAATTTTGCTGCTTCCGACATTTTATCTTTATCCCAGGGTGGCTCCCAAACTAAGTTAAGATTCACTTCCGAAACACCTTCAATTTTCATTATATTATCCTTAACCTGTTTTGGCAAACTTTCAGCAACTGGGCAATTTGGTGACGTTAAAGTCATATCTATATTAACTTTATTTTTTTCATATACATCTATTTTATAAATTAAACCCAACTCAAATATATTTACAGGTATTTCTGGATCATATATTTTTTTGATTTCCTCGATTATTTTATTTTTTATATCTGTCATTAATCAATTGTTTCCGTATTCACTTCTTTTCCTGTACCTTCAATTGCCGAGGTCAGTGTATGCCAAGCTAAAGTAGCACATTTTACTCTCATTGGGTATTGTTTGACACCTGATAAAGACATAATTTTTATTTTTTGATCCTCGTTTAAATCATTAGACTGTATTTTTGAAGTATTTTTAATCATGTTTAGAAAATCAAATACTATTTTTTTAGCTACTTTTACTGATTTGCCTTTAACTAATTCGGTCATTATAGAGGTCGAGGCCATTGAAATTGCACATCCGCTGCCTTCGAAAGATAAGTCTTCTACTGTTTTTTCATTATTTAATTTTAAATAAACTTGCACTTGGTCTCCACATAAAGGATTGTGTCCTTTGGCTTGGTGAGTATATTTATCACACTTTCCAAAATTTCTTGGACTTTTGCCGTGTTCCAAAATTATATCTTGGTATAAATCTTTTAAATCCATTATTTTAATCCAAAAACTTTTCTACAATTATCTAACGCTTTGCATAACATATCTATATCTTCTTTGGTATTATACACTCCTATTGAAGCTCTCGCTGTAGCATTTAAGTTTAGTCTTTCATGTAAGATTTGACAACAATGATGACCAGCTCTTATCGCTACACCTTCTTCATCGACTATTGTAGAAATATCATGAGGATGAATTCCTTTTATTGTAAAAGAAATAACACCAGCTTTATTTTTTGGATTTCCTACTATATTTACAGAATTAATTTTTTTAAGTTTTTCCAATGCATAATTGGTAAGTTCTTTTTCGTGTTTAATTATATTTTCCATTCCAATAGATTGCATAAATTTAATTGATTCATTAAATGCCACAACTTCAGCTGTTGGCATTGTGCCAGCTTCATATTTCTCTGGTAAAGGTGCATAAGTTATTTTATCTTTTCTTACTTCATTTATCATGCCTCCACCTCCAATAAATGGTGGTAATTTTTCTAACCATTTTCTTTTGGCATATAAAATTCCTACTCCCGTTGGACCATAGACTTTGTGACAGGATATTGCATAAAAATCACAATCTAAATCTCTTACATCTATTTTTAAATGTGGTGCACTTTGGCATCCATCTACTAGCACAGGTATATTTTTTTTTCTTGCAATTTCTATAATTTCCTTAATTGGCACAATTGTACCTGTTACGTTTGATAAATGTGTTACAGCAATTATTTTTGTTTTTGTGCTAATTAAATCTTTTAATTTTTCAATTATAATATCTCCATCATCGTTTATTGGCGCAAATTTAATTACAGCTCCTTTAGTTTCTCTTAAATAGTGCCATGGTACATAATTCGAATGATGTTCTAATTCTGTTATTAAAATTTCATCACCTTTTTTGATGTTAAATTGACCAAAAGTTGTAGCAATTAAATTTATAGATTCAGTAGCATTTTTAGTGAAGATAATTTCGTCTTTAGAGCTTGCGTTAATAAAATTTTTTACACTTGCCCTAGTCTCTTCAAACTTATTAGTAGCATTAACAGCAAGCGAGTGTATGCTTCTGCCTATATTAGAGAATTCATTTTTATAAAAATAATCAAGAGTATTGAGCACTTTTAAAGGTTTTTGAGATGAGTTAGAACTATCGAGGTAAACTAAAGGTTTACCATTTATTTTTTTAGAAAAAATTGGAAACTGCGATCTAATTGAATTAATATCCATTTACCTGTTCTTCCAATTTATTTTCAACAAATTTTTTAATTGAATCACTTTTGATAAACTCGGTTATATCATTCAAAAAACCTTTAACTAAAAGTTTAATAGCTTTCTCTCTATTTAAACCTCTTGTCATTAAATAGTGAATGGAATTTTCATCAACGCTGCCTGAAGTCGAACCATGAGAACATTTTACATCATCTGCATAAATTTCTAATTCTGGTTTTGAATTAAATTCAGCATTATCATTTAATAATAAAGCTTTACTTAACTGATAGGCATCAGTTTTTTGGGCAGCGTCCTTAACATAAATTTTACCTTGAAAAATACCTCTGCTTTGAGTGTTTAAAACATTTTTAACTTTTTGATAACTTTTACAATTAGGAAATAAATGGTTTATGCAAGTTTTTATTTCTTGATGTTCATTTTTATTTAAAAATAAACCAGAAAGTATATTGCATTTAGCCTTTTGACCAACTAGATCGCAATGTATGTCCAATTTATTAAATTTTAATCCTGATGAAAAAATTAAATTTAAATAATCAGAATTAAAGGAAATTGTATTTTTCAGAAACTTGTGAAAAAAACCTTCACTTTTGCAGCTTTGTATATTTAGATTTCTAAATTTGGAATTTTCACCCATAATTACACTCTCGTACGAATTATTTATAAATTTGTGTTTGGATTTATTAATAGTGTATTCAATTATATGAAGTTCTGAATTATTATTTAATTTAATTTTATTTTTATTATTTAAAATTTTATTTTTAATATCTTGGGTAAAAAAATTATAAATTACTAATACCTTTTTGAATTTGTAATTTTCTTTTATTTCTAGTGAATAACCATTGTCTGCCAAAGCATGATTTAAACAAACAAGAGGATTATTGCTTATCTGGTGCTTTATACTTTTATCATAAGAATTTATCTTAATTTTACTTTTATCTTCATAATCAAAATTGCTAGATTGTAAATTTCCATTAACAAGAAAAATATAATTATGATCAAAATCTTTAAGTAAATTTATTTCTTTAAATTTTTTTGTGTTTTCCTGAGTGTCTAAATTGTCAAAGTTTTCATTAACAATATTCTCAAAATCTGAAAATTTCCAATCTTCGAGCCTTTTGTTAGGAAAACCAATAGTTTTAAAAATTTCTAAATTTTTAATTCTAAAACTTTTCTCTTCATTAGTTATTTTTTCTATTTTATCAATCTCTTTAGAATTGATTTCGAAATTGTTCATCATTTAACTTATTTTTTTATAACCAGTTTTTTCTAACTCTAGTGCTAAATCGCTGCAACCTGTTTTAATTATTTTTCCATCAGACAAAACATGAACAAAATCTGGTTTTATATAATCTAATAATCTTTGGTAATGAGTTATAATTAAGAAAGATCTTTTCCCATTTCTAGATGAATTTACTCCCTTAGCGATGATTTTCAATGCATCAATATCTAGCCCTGAATCAGTTTCGTCGAGAATTGAAAAGTTTGGATTAAGAATTTTCATTTGTAAAATTTCATTTTTCTTTTTTTCACCTCCTGAAAATCCCACATTTAATTGTCTTGATAAAATTTTTTCATCAATACCAAGTTCTGTAGATTTTTCCTTAACTAATTTTAAAAAAGATATAGTGTCCAATTCTTTTTCACCGTTTGCTTTTCTTACTGAGTTTAAAGAAGTTTTTAAAAAGTTGTTGGTATTAACTCCAGGAATTTCTAATGGATATTGGAAAGCTAAAAAAATTCCTTTTTGAGCTCTTTTTTCTACTGAAATTTCTTTTAAGTTTTCACCTTTAAAATTTAATTCGCCAGAAATTTGATATCCATTTTTTCCGGATAATACATTTGCAAGAGTACTTTTCCCCGATCCATTGGGTCCCATAATTGCATGAACTTCACCAGGTTTAATCGAGAGATTTAATCCTTTTAAAATTGGCTTATCATTTACTGAAGCTTGTAAATTTTTAATTTCTAACATATTTATCCTACGCTTCCTTCTAAGCTAATACCCACCAATTTTTGTGCCTCAACTGCAAATTCCATCGGTAATTGTTGTAATACTTCTTTACAAAAACCATTTACTATTAAACTTACAGCTTCTTCCTGGTTTAGCCCTCTTTGGTTACAATAATATAATTGATCTTCATTTATTTTTGATGTCGTTGCTTCATGTTCCACTATTGATGAAAAATTTTTATTTTTTATATACGGCACAGTGTGAGCCCCACATTTATTACCCATTAGCAATGAATCACATTGAGTATAATTCCTTGCATTTGTTGCCTTATTGCTAATATCAACTAAACCCCTATAAGTATTATCTGCAAAACCTGCTGAAATACCTTTTGATATAATTTTACTTTTTGTATTTTTTCCTAAATGTATCATCTTGGTTCCGGTATCAGCTTTTTGATGATTGTTTGTTATCGCTATCGAATAAAATTCCCCTACTGAATTATCGCCTTGTAAAATACAGCTTGGGTATTTCCATGTAATTGCTGATCCTGTTTCTACCTGAGTCCATGATATTTTAGAATTTTTTCCTCTACATGCTCCTCTTTTTGTAACAAAATTATAAATACCACCCTTGCCATCTTTATCTCCTGGATACCAATTTTGAACTGTAGAATATTTTATTTCAGCATCATCTAAAGCAACTAACTCAACATTTGCTGCGTGCAGTTGATTTTCATCACGCATTGGTGCTGTACATCCTTCTAAGTAACTTACATAACTACCCTTGTCAGCTATAATTAGTGTTCTTTCAAATTGACCAGTATCAGAAGCGTTAATCCTAAAATAAGTCGAAAGTTCCATTGGGCACCTAACACCTTTTGGAACATAAACGAAAGAACCGTCAGTAAATACTGCTGAATTAAGCGTTGCAAAATAGTGGTCGGTTATTGGAATCACAGAACCTAAATATTTTTTAACTAAATCTGGATGTTTTTGTATTGCTTCTGATATTGAACAAAAGATAATTCCTTTTTCCGTCAGCTTATCTTTAAATGTTGTTGCAACTGAGACTGAATCAAAAACAGCATCAACTGCAACTCCTGCAAGCTTTTCCTGTTCTTGTAACGGTATACCAAGTTTTTTATATGTTTCTAACAATTTAGGATCAACTTGATCTAAACTTTTAGGTTTATCTTCTGTACTTTTTGGAGCAGAATAATAGTACAAATCTTGATAATTAATCTTAGGGTATTTTGGTTTTTGCCAATTTGGTTCTTTTATATTTTTGAGTCTATTAAATGCTTTAAGTCTCCAATCTAACATCCATTTTGGTTCTTTTTTTATTTTAGATATAAATTTAATTACTTCTTCATTTAAACCTTTTGGTGCTTTGATGCTTTCAATATCTGTAACAAATCCATATTTGTATTTTTTTGCTTTTTCTAACTCTGTTTGTTTCATTGATTTATCTCTTTTTGATGGTTTTTAGTTACTCTATATATTATATCTTCAAGAGTATTTTTTTCAAAAAAATTATTAATATGAGTTTCAAGTTCGTCCCATAGATCGTGGGTTATACATTTAATTGATTTGCCATTACACCCTTTCTTAGATTCTTTTTTGCAACCTACTGTTTTTACTTCTTCATCAACAGCTTTAATAATACTAGATAATTTTATTTCTTTAGGAGGTTTTAATAACAAATATCCACCGAATGGACCTCTAGAACTTTGTACTAAATTATTTTTTTTTAATTTTAAAAAAATTTGTTCTAAAAAAGAAATTGAAATACCTTGTCTTATTGAAATTTCGGTTAAACTAGTTGGCTGATTTGCATTTACTTTCGCAAGATCTGCCATTGCCATTACAGCGTATCTACCTTTTGATGATAATTTCATACAAATAAATATATTTTTATTGAATTTATTGGATTTATTTACATATTCCTACTAAATTAGTCAAGATTACAAAATAAATAAAATTAACGACTGTTAATCGTGGTATAAAACTTAACTTTTTTTGAAAATAATTATCAATAGCAATAAAAATGGAAAAAACTAACAAAGAAATATTTATTCCAGGTCCATGTGGAAGAATTCAAGCCAGATATAATAAGAGTAGACAACCAGGTGCACCGGTAGCTCTAGTTTTGCAGCCGCATCCTCAATATGGCGGGACTATGAACAACAGAATAGTATATGAAATTTATAATAGTTTTTACAAAAATGGATTTTCTGTAATTAGAATAAACTTTAGAGGTGTAGAAAAAAGTGATGGTGTTTTTGATAATGGACAGGGTGAGCTCTCTGATGCTGCTGCAGCATTAGATTGGATCGAAAAGGAAAATCCTGGATACAATCAATGCTGGGTATCAGGTTTTTCTTTTGGTTCTTTAATATGCATGCAATTAATAATGAGAAGACCAGAAGTAAATAAATTTATTGCAGTTTCTCCTCAACCAAATGTTTATGATTTTACTTTTTTAGCCCCATGCCCTATTTCCGGATTAATGTTGTATGGAAAAAATGATGAACTAGTTCCAGAGGAAAGTGTACTAAACTTAAAAAAAAGATTAAGTTTACAAAAAAATATAGATGTTAAATTTCATTCAATAAATAATGCTAATCATTTTTACAAAAATAAAGAGAAAGAACTTTCGTCAGTAGTAAACGAATATCTAAAAGAAAAAATAACAATAATTTAATTTTTTATTATTATACCACCCGTGCAGGATTTGCTGACTCCGGTCGTCTCTGGAAATGAAATTGGTAAGTGAAGATAAGATCTAATTGCCAGGTATGCAAATGCTTGGGATTCTACAAAATCTCCATCTACTCCATATTGATCAATTAATCTTATACCTTTAATTTCTCTTTTTAATTTTTCAACTAAAAAATTATTTTTTCTACCCCCTCCGCACAAAATTATTTTACTCTTATTATGTTTTCTTTTTCTTAGGGCAGAAATTATTATTTTTACAGTAAATTCTGTTAATGTTGCAGCTCCATCTTTTAAAGAAAGATTTTCAACAAATGAAAAATCAAAATATTTAGTATCAAATGACTGTACAGGTCCTTTGTTTAATTTTTTTTCTTTTTTGTAAAAATTTTTTAAAAGTTTTTTTAATATTTTAGTGTTTATTTTTCCAGATTTCGCAATTTTACCATCATTGTCATAATTTTTTTTTAATTTCAATCTCATCCATCTATCAATTAAACACATTCCTGGACCAACGTCGGTACCTGACATTCGTCCATCTTTTTGAAGATTGGTTATGTTTGTTATTCCGCCTATGTTAATAAATATAGCTTCTTTAATTTTGAACTTTTTTTTTAATAATTTGTGAAATATCGGTGTTAGCGGTGCCCCATGTCCTCCATTTTTTAAATCATTTTGTCTAAAATTATAAATAATAGTTTTTTTTGTAATTTTAGACAAAAGTTTTCCATCGCCTAATTGTCTAGTAATTTTTTCTTTAGCATTATGAAAAATGGTCTGTCCATGAAATCCTACAAGTTCAATATTTGACCTAAATTTTTTAATGATTTCTTTAACAACATTTGCGTGAAATAATGTAATTTTTTTTTCTATAGGTTGTATTTTTTTTGACAAACTATATAAATCCCTTGAATTATTTATTTGTTCTTTAAGATTATGAATATCTTGATAAAGACTTTGACTATATTTGAAATATTTATCTAAAATAACTTTATACTTTTTATCCCCATTTGATTGAATAATAGATGCATCAACACCATCTGCTGATGTCCCGCTCATTAGCCCTAAACTGAAATAAGATTTGCTCATAAATTATATTTAATTTGAATAGAATCTTGTATATTACAGTTTTAAAGAAGCTTAAAAATTCATGCAAGAAACTTTTCTAACAGAATTTCAAAAAAGAGGATACTTTAACCAATGTACAGATCAAAATGCTTTGAATGAATTAATGCTGAGGTCTAAAATTAAAGCCTACATTGGTTTTGATTGTACGGCTCCTAGTTTACACGTTGGTAGTTTAATGCAAATTATGTGCCTTCGTCTTTTGCAAAAATATGGACACCAACCGATAGTTTTGCTTGGCGGCGGAACAACTTTAATAGGAGATCCCTCTGGAAAAGAAGAAACGAGAAAAATTCTTGATAAAAAAGAAATAGATAAAAATATAAAAAGTATTGAAAATGTTTTTAAAATATTTTTAAAATCTAAAAATTCTAAAACTAAGCCTATTTTTGTTAATAATTATACTTGGTTAAGTAAATTAAACTACATAAACTTCTTGAGAGAAATAGGTAAGCATTTTACCGTAAACAAAATGTTAACCTTTGACAGTGTAAAATTACGTTTAGAACGAGAACAGTCATTAAGTTATATGGAATTTAATTATATGATGCTTCAAGCCTTTGATTTTTATGAACTTAGTAAAAGATATAAATGTGTCCTGCAAATTGGTGGTTCTGACCAATGGGGAAATATTGTTAATGGAACAGATTTAATTAAGAGAAAAAACAAAAAACAATCATTTGGATTAACTACTCCATTAATCACGACCTCTTCCGGTGCAAAAATGGGAAAAACAGAAAAAGGTGCAATTTGGCTAAATAAAAAAATGCTTTCCCCTTATGACTATTGGCAATTCTGGAGAAATACTGACGATAAAGATGTTATAAATTTTTTAAAGCTTTTTACAGATTTAAATTTAGAAAAAATAGATAATTTAAAAGACAGTCAAGATATAAACGAACTTAAAATTCTGCTTGCTAACGAGGCAACAAAAATGCTGCATGGATATAAAGCTGCAAAGGATTCTGAATTAACTGCAAAAAAAACTTTTAAAGACAAATCTGTTGGAAAAGATTTACCAACAGTTAAGATAAAAAAAAGTGAAATAATTAAAGGGATAAATATATTAGATTTAGTTTTGCTCACAAAATTAGGTAATTCAAAAAGTGAAGTGAGAAGAATGATTAAAAATAATGGTTTAAAAATTGATAACAAAACTATAACTGACGAGGCAAAAAAATTTTATGAAAACAATTTTAATGAAAATAATGGGATAAAAGTTTCACATGGAAAAAAACAACACGTTATAGTAAAAATTATTTAGTTTTCTCCTGTTTTTTCTTTTTCATTTTTTCTACTGCTCTAACAATAAATCTTGGGGTTAAAGTTTTAATCGGATTAACAGTAGTTTTTATATCTTTAGGAGGGCCTTTCATTTTAAAACTTACACCTACAACCCCCTCGCCTGTTTTTTTTCCTACTAAAATATCGCCGACAAGCGGAATTGAAGCTATTATAGAATTAAGTTTTGTTGCTGGAACCAAAGTTCCGCGTAAACTTACAGTTTTTCCCTTGTCTACATAACCTTCCAATAATATTGAAACTGCTGGACCCATTGCTAATGCATCTTCAATGTTCATAACATTGCCTTTTGAATTTGATTTCATTTCAAAAGATTCAAATCGTATTCCTTCACCGCTAAGGGTGTCTGCTATTCCCTGCAACGAAGCTAGAGTCAATAACTGTGCCAGGGCAGGCACTTTTGAAACTTTAAAATCACTTATTAATAAATTTGAATTAGTTTCCTCCTTGGAAATAATAGATTCATATTCTAATTTACCACCTTCAAAACCTTTTATAAAATCAAAATTTTTAATGAAAGGTCTAGCTCTATCTGAAATAATCTGAAGTGTTCTTTTGTCTCCATCAACTTTATAAATTGACATTTCAATAATTTCGTTTTCAGAAAAATTTCCTTTTAAGCTTAGCTTAATGTAAATGCCTTGTTTAATTGAAGCAATCATAGCAAAATTTGAGACATTGTCATTTGTTCCGGTAAGAGCTTTATCAATATTAACTTTTATTTCGCTAGTAAAATCTTTACTTAAAGTTTTTTTATCAGAAGTTTTATAAAGAGATTTTAAGAGAGGTTCTGCATCAAATAATTTGCCTTTAATAAAAGTTGTATTTTTTAATGTTTCATGTTTGCCAATATGAAAATCATTATTTTTATTGTTTTCATTAAAAGTTACTATTTTAATATTTTTTAGGTCTTTAATTTCTAATTTTTTGTTTAGCTTAACTTTTTCTAACTCAATTTTTGATTTTCCAGAAGAATATAATAAACTTGGAATATTATATCCAAATTCAGATTCATTTATTTTGAAATTTAAATCAGCATTAGTATTTTTCTTTTTAGAATAATTTAATTTTGGAATTTTTAAAGAGAGTTCATTTAGATTAATCTTCACATTAAGATTAAAATTTGGTTCAGTTCTGCCAGTCAGTGAAAAATCTTCGAATTTTTCTTCAAATTTAATTAAACCTAATAATTTAATTTGTGAATTTGTGTTTTTGAAACTAATTTCTGTGTCTTTTAAAAAAATATTAGAGTTATAAGATGGAAAAAAATTATTAATTACTTTTACTTTTTCATGCTTTAAATTTAAATCAGCAATTTTACCATTAAGTGAAAATTCCTTTTCTATAAGTTTAAATTTATTATCTAAAGACAATTTTATAGATGTTTCTAAATCTGATTTAAGTTCTAAATTTTTTATATTGTTTAGTTTTAATCCAAGTAAAGACGAAATTATTTTTATTTCAGGGTATTTTGAAATTCCACTAGTTTTAATTTTTGATTTTATTAATTTTATTTTATCTTTTAAATGTATATCTATAAAACTTTTTTTTAAATCTAAATTTAAAAATTTTCCTTGATTTATAAAAAAATTAATTTCTTTATTTTTTTTTGAATTATAAATGTATTTAATATCAGTAGATAAATTACTAATTTGCAGATCTTTATTTATATTTAAATTAGCATTTAGAAGTTTTGCGCTTATTTCATAATTTTCCGCCAAACTTCCATCTGAATTAAATGGAATAACAAATTCGCCCTGAAGATTGCCTGAAGACAATATTTTATTTAATCTTTTATTGATAAATCTAGGTAAAAATAAATTTGAAATTTTTACTAAATCTTTAATATTGTTATTAAAAAAAGCAATTTCAGCTCTCTTAAGCAAAAAATCTGAAGTAATAAAAGATTTTAAAGGTAAAAATAAATCTATTTTGGACAAAATGATTTCGTTATTCTTAATTAAAATTTTTGGATTTTGTAGTTTTACAGCAAGATTTAATTCCTTAATATTAATATGTATTTTTGTATTTTGAAATTCTAATTTTGCATTTTTAGCAACTTCATTAGCTTTATTCTTAATAATACTATTAAATTTATCTGTCTCTATTCCAAAATAACTAAGATAAATTATTATAGAAATTAAGGTAATTAATATTAAAAATAAAAATCTTGTGAAAATTCTAACCATTGTTATTTTTCCTTCTTAATCTTGTATAGCGCGCCCTCCAAAAATTCATCAATTTCACCATTTAGCACACTTTCAGGATCTGTATTTTCCAGGTTATTTCTTAAATCTTTAACTAGTTGATATGGTTGCAAAACATAAGATCTTATTTGATGACCCCAACCAATATCGGTTTTAGATTTAGCTAAATTTTCTGATGCTGCCTCTTTTTTTTCTAATTCGTGTTTGTAAAGTCGAGCTTTTAACATATTAAAGCATGTAGCTTTGTTTTTATGTTGTGATCTTTCGTTTTGACATTGTACTACGATATTAGTCGGCAGATGTGTAATCCTTACAGCACTATCTGTCGTGTTCACGTGTTGGCCTCCAGCTCCACTAGACCTATAAGTATCAACTCTTATATCTTTTTCTTGTATGTCTATTTTAATACTGTCATCAACTACAGGATAAACCCAAACGCTTGCGAAACTCGTGTGCCGTCTTGCTCCAGAATCAAATGGTGAAATTCTCACCAATCTATGTACACCAGATTCTGATTTAAGCCAGCCATAAATATATGAACCTAAAATTTTTATTGTGCTCGATTTTATACCGGCTTCATCACCTTTGTGTTCACTAATTAATTCAAATTTATAATTTTTTTTCTCTATCCATTTAGAATACATTCTTCTCAGCATTTCTGCCCAATCTTGACTCTCTGTACCACCTGCCCCCGCATGTATTTCCAAATAAGCATCGAGATGATCATTTTCCTCTGAAAGAAAGCATGATACTTCGGTTTTTTTGATTGATTTAAATAATAAATCTAATTTTTTTTCACAATCTTTTACTACTACATGATCATTTTCTTTAACAGCAAGATCAAGAAGTTGTTCCAAATTCTCTAATTCATTTACGCTAGATTTAAAATTATTTAAAATATTTTCTAAAAATTTTTTTTCTTTAAGAATTTTTTGTGCTGTCTGTTTATCTTTCCAAAAGCTTACTTCTGCTATTTTTTTATCAAATACTTGTATCTTTTCTTCAATTTTATTCTTTTCAAAGATACCCCCTAATATTATCTATTATTTTTTTTACTTTCTTTGTAATTATTTTAAAGTCATTCATAAATTAATAAAATTTAGATATATTTTCTTTTCTTTTTGAATCATACAAACCTAATCTATCCTTATTAGATAATTTATCAAGGTTAGTTATAAAATTGTTATTTTCTTTAAAAGATTCATATATTTTTTTTTTTGATTTTCCATTTGATGGCAGTCCAGTTTCAGCATCAACTAATACTAGATTTATATTTTTTGGAATTTTAAATGGGTATGCGTCTTTCTTTTTAATAACGTTCTTAACAAACTTTTTAAAAATTGGTAACGCGGCTTTAGCTCCAGTTTCATATCTTCCTAAACTTTTTGGTTCGTCAAAACCAACGTACGTACCTATTACCAATTTAGATGTAAAACCTAAAAACCAAGCGTCCATATTTTTATTCGTTGTCCCAGTTTTCCCTGCCAAAATTATATTCAAATCTCTTAACTTTCTTCCTGTTCCTCTTTGAATAACTCCCTCCATCATGGAAGTCATTTGATATGCTGTTTCTTGTGAAATAATCTGTTTTCTATTATCCTCTATTTTAGGTATTTCATCTTTTAAATATGAAATTTCCTGACATCCGATGCATTTTCTTTTATCTGAATTAAAAATTGTTTTTCCTCTGCGATCTTGAATTCTATCTATAAATATTGGTTTAACTTTTTTTCCTCCATTTACAAATGAACAGTATGCGTTAGTAAGTTTAACTAAGGTTGTTTCTGCCGAACCTAGAGAAACTGACAAAAGTTCAGGAATATCATTATATATTCCAAAATTGTTTGTTATTTCAGAAATTTTTTCAAAACCTACTTTTTGTGCTATTCGAACTGTCATTAAGTTTCTAGATTTTTCAATACCAGTTCGTAAAGTTGAGGGTCCATAAAACTTTTTTCCATAATTTTCCGGTTTCCAAGTCTTAAGTCCTTCACCCTGATCCATAACAAAAGGAGCATCTAGGACTAGTGTAGATGGAGTAAAACCACTTTCTAAAGCTGCTGCATATACAAATGGTTTAAATGCTGATCCAGGTTGTCTCTTTGCTTGTGTTGCTCTATTAAATTCACTTAATTTAAAACTAAAACCTCCTACGAGAGCAAGTACCCTTCCTGTGTGTGGATCCATAACTACTATAGCTCCATTAATTTTTGGAAGTTGTTTAAGATCCCATTTTTTATTTTTAATTTTCTTTACATAAATAATATCATCAAGTTTTAAAATATCTTCAAAGCTTTTTTTTCTAATCCAATTAACTGTCTTAAAGTCGATAAAACCAATTTCTTTATTTTCAATTTCAATTTTTACTTTTAGTTTATTTATTTCTTTTACTTTCGCCAGATTCCAATTCAAACTTTTGTCAGGAACAAATTCTGTTATATATTTTTGCCAATCTTCTTTCTTAAGATTTGTTATAGGTCCGCGCCAACCATGTCTTCTATCATATTCCTCTAACCCTTCTCTTAATGCTTTTAATGCTTCTATTTGATAATATGAATTGAGTGGAGTTTTGATTGATAGACCTCCTTTGTATAGATCATCATACCCATAGTTATCGTTGACTATCCTTCTCACTTCCTCAGTATAAAAGTTAGCTTCTTCAAGAAGTTTTATTTTTCTTTTTTTTATCTTTATTTTTTTTTTTTTAAGATTTTCGTATTCTTCTTTTTTAATGTATGAATTTTCATATAAATTTTTTAAAACAAGATCTCTTCTTATTTTTGCCATTTTAATTGATTTATAAGGATTATATTTGCTAGGAGCTTTAGGTAAAGCTGCCAGGAGGGCAGCTTCTTCATAATTTAAATTATTTACAGCTTTATCAAAATATTCTAGGCTTGCTGCAGCTATTCCGTAAGTTCCTTGACCTAAATATATTTGATTTAAGTAAAGCTCCATAATTCTTTCTTTGGAATAGGCTCTTTCAATTCTAAATGCTAAAATAGCTTCTTTTATTTTTCTTTGTAGTGAAACCTCGTTGGTTAATAAAAAATTTTTTGCAACTTGTTGGGTTATTGTTGAAGCTCCTTCTAATCTTTTGTTTGAAAAAGAATTACGGACATTTTTAACCACAGCTCTTGTAATACTTTTTGCATCTATTCCCGGATGAGAAAAAAAGTTTTTATCTTCAGCTGATAAAAATGAATTGATTATGTTTTTTGGTATTGAGTCGTAGGGTATGAATAGCCTTTTTTGAAGAGCATATTCGGCTATTAGTTGACCTTCCCCGGAATGAACTCTGCTTGAAATTGGCGGTTTATAATTGGATAAGATTTTATAATCCGGAAGTTCAGAGGCAAAATACCAAAGAATTAAGAAAATGCTAATAATTGATAAAATAAAAATATAAATTACCAACTTTGTAAATCTTTTAAATATACCTACCATAATTGAACAAAATAATAGAATTTTGGCTTTCTAAAGGCATTTATTGATCAAAATATAACCTACAAGTGAAAATTGCATATATTTATAGGAAAATTTAATATATCTTTAAAGTTATTAAATAAAACAAAATTTTAAACAATGAACACAGATTTCAAAAAATACAGGAATAAAAATTCATGCAAAAAAACTTATATATTGATGCATCGCATCCAGACGAAACTAGAGTCGTTCTTAAATCAGAAAATCATATTGAAGAATATGAATATGAAAATAGAAACAAGCTTTATTTAAAGAACAATATTTATTTAGGAAAAGTAAGTAGAGTTGAGCCATCCTTGCAGGCCGCCTTTGTAAATTATGGAAAACAGAGACACGGCTTCCTAGCATTTAATGATATTCAGTCTGATTATTATCAAATACCTCATGATGATAAAGAAAGATTAAAAAAAGAAGAAGAAGGTTTAAGATTAGAATTAAAAGAAAAAAGTAAAAATGTGGAAGAAAATGAAAAACCTTCAGAAGAAACTCAAGAAGCAGAACATGCCAATGAAAATTTAGATAATAACGCAGTTACTGCTGATAAGCCGAAAACAATTAATCGAGTGGAAGAAAAACCAAACCAATTTAATGAATTAAAAAAAAGATATGGAATAAGAAGGTATAAAATACAAGAAGTAATTAAGCCTGATCAAATAGTTTTAGTTCAAATTTTAAAAGATGAAAGGGGTCAAAAAGGTGCTGCACTAACTACTTTTATTTCTTTAGCAGGAAAGTATAGCGTACTAATGCCTAATACCTCAAAGGGTGGTGGTATTTCTAGAAAAATAATGAACTCTGATGATCGAAGAAAAATAAGAAGTATACTTCAAGAAATAAAGATTCCTGAAAACATGGGTTTGATTATAAGAACCGCAGGTTTAAATAAAACCAAAAATGAAATTGATAAAGATATTTCAAACACTCTCTCTGTATGGGAAGAAATAAGAAATAAAGCTGTTGAATCAATCGCGCCATCATTAATCTACGAAGAAGGTGATATTATTAAGAGAGCATTAAGGGACTTGTATGACAATGAAACAAAAAATGTAGTTGTAGAAGGAAATGACGGGTATCAAAAGTCAAAAAATTTTATGAAATTACTGATGCCTGAAAATATTAAAAAAATTAAAAAATATAGAGGTAAAATTCCACTTTTTCATAGTGTTGGAATACAAAAAGATTTAAATAGAATTTTTGAACCGACAATCAAGTTAACTTCTGGTGGCTATATAGTGATTAACCCAACTGAAGCTTTAGTATCTATTGATGTAAACTCTGGACAGTCTATAAGAGAATCTAATATAGAAAAAACGGCCGTAAAAACTAACATTGAAGCAGCAGAAGAAATATCAAGACAGATTAAAATCAGAGATCTTTCAGGTTTAATTGTAATAGATTTCATTGACATGATGAATTTTCATAACAAAAAAACGGTGGAACGAAAACTGAGAGAAAAATTAAAAGAAGATAGGGCTAGAATTCAATTTGGAAGAATAAGTAATTTTGGTCTCTTAGAGATGACAAGACAAAGACTGAGAGAAAGTTCAGTAAAATGGAGTATGAATTTATCAATTGATTCATTTGCCCTTAAAATATTGAAAAAATCAGAAGAACTAGCTTTTACAAATAAAGCAAAATTTATAAATATTAGTATTCCAGAGAAAATCAAAATATATATTGAAAAAAATTTAGATAAAGAAATTAAACATTATAAAAAAAAGTATAAGCTTGAATTTAATTTAATTTCTGACAAAAACTTAATACTGCCTGAATATAAAATAGACTTATTAAACAAAAATAAAAAAACTATTCATAAAGTAGAAAATATAGAAAAAATTGAAAAAAATTTTATCCATGAAGATAGAAAGAAAAAAGAATTAAGTAATTTTAAACTTCGTAAAAATTTCTCAAGAAGAAGTAAGTTTAAAAAGAGATACGGTTTTCAACCAAAAAAGAACAAAAATTTTAATAATAGAAAATTTGCTAACTATTAAATAAAATAATTAAATTAAATCTATCTCTGGAGATGAAGAACTTCCATAGTTTCTTTTTTTCATCCTAATTGCTTTAAAAGCTTGTCTTCCTGCTATGACTGCATGTTTCATAGCTTCAGCCATTAAAATTGGATTTTTTGATTCTGCTATTGCTGTGTTTACTAAAACTCCATCGCAGCCCAACTCCATTGCTATAGTTGCATCTGAAGCTGTACCAACTCCAGCATCAACAATAACTGGTACTGTTGACTGTTCCTTTATCAATCTTAAATTAATTTTATTTTGCACTCCAAGACCAGAACCTATTGGTGCTGCCAAAGGCATGATTGCACAAGCTCCAACATCTTCTAATTTTTTACAAAGTATAGGATCATCTGTGCAGTAAACCATGACTTCAAAACCTTCTTTTACTAAAATTTTTGTTGATTCTAATGTTTCGATCATATTTGGGTATAAAGTTTTTTTGTCCCCCAAAACTTCTAATTTAACCATTCTCCATCCACCCATCTCCCTCGCTAATCTAAGAGTTCTTAGAGCATCCTCTGATGTATAACAGCCTGCAGTATTTGGAAGATAAGTAATTGATTCTGGATTTAAATAATCCATTAACAGTGGCTTACCTTGATCAAGAATATTTACTCTTCTAACTGCCACCGTAACAATATCTGCTTCTGAAGCTTTAACCGCTTCAGCAGTTTCTTCAAAACTTTTGTATTTTCCAGTACCAACAATTAAACGTGATTTAAAATTCTTGTTGGCAATAGTAAAAACATCTTCCATAATATTTTATCCTCCACCTATAAAATGAACTATTTCGACCTTATCGTCTTTATTTAAAACAACTTGTGAATATTTATTTTTTTCAATAATTATACCATTGATTTCTATTGCTACTTTATTTTCTGAAATTTTAAGGTCTTTTAATAACTTTTTTAAGTTAGTTTCGTTCCTTAAGTCAAATGGTTTTCCATTTAATTGTATTTTTGCCACATTTAAGTTATTCATTTATATTATTTTAACTTATTTAAATGACAAAAAAAATACTAATTATAAATGGTCCAAATTTAAATCTTCTCGGAGAGAGAGAGGAATCTAAATATGGCAAGATCACTCTTAATGAGCTGAAAAGCAAATGTGAAGCTCATAGTAAATCAATAGATCTCAAAATAAAATTTGAACAATCAAATATCGAAGGTGAAATTGTAACAATTATACAAAAAGCAAAGGGTGTTTATAATGGTATTATTATAAACGCAGCAGGTTATACGCATACCTCGGTTGCAATTTTAGATGCCTTGTTAGCAATTAAATTGCCAACAATAGAAGTTCATATAACTAATATTTATAATCGAGAAGAATTCAGAAAAAAATCTTTAATAAGCAAAGCTGCAAAAGGAATTATTTGTGGATTCGGTGTAAATGGTTATATTATGGCATTAGACTCAATAAAAGAGATTTTAAATGAAAATAAATAAGAAGCTAATTGAAGAGCTTACAAACTATTTAAAAGAATTTAATCTTAGCGAAATTGAATATTCGGAAGGATCAACAAAAGTAAAAGTTGCTAGACTATTAAGTAATTCAACAGTAGTTCAAAGTGAAATAAAAAAAAAGCAATCCATAATTGAAAGTAGCGGTACAAACATTACCTCTCCAATAGTAGGAACAGCATACCTTGCGCCAGAACCAGGTGGAAAAAAGTTTGTCGAAGTTGGCCAAAAAATTAAAAAAGGTCAAACTATTATGATTGTTGAAGCTATGAAAACAATGAATCATGTGCCCTCAACTCACGATGGCACTGTAAGCAAAGTTCTTGTTAAAGATGGGGAGCCAGTAGAATTTGGTCAACCTCTTGTTTCTCTAAAATAATGTTTAAAAAAATATTAGTAGCCAACCGAGGAGAAATAGCGGTTCGTGTTATAAGAGCTTGCAAAGAATGGGGAATTTCTACTGTAGCAGTTCATTCAGATGTTGATGCTGATGCAATGCATGTGAGACTGGCTGATGAAAGTATTTGTATTGGATCTCACCAACCACAAAATAGTTATTTAAACATAGCAGCCCTTATGTCTGCAGTAGATGTAACTGGTGCAGAAGCGATACATCCAGGTTACGGATTTCTATCTGAAAATGCTCATTTTGCAGAAATTGTTACAAAACATGGAATAAAATTTATTGGACCAAGCGCAGATTTGATTAAAAAAATGGGAGATAAAATTGAGGCAAGGAAAATAGCAAAAGAAAATGGGTTGCCTATAATTGAAGGTTCAACTGAAAATATTAATTCTATTATTGAAGCAAAAAAAATTGCTAAAGAAATTGGTTATCCAATTTTAATTAAAGCTGCAGCTGGTGGAGGTGGAAAAGGCATGAAAGTTGTAGACAATGAGGATAGCTTAGAAGCACAATTTTCTTTAGCTAAATTAGAAGCAAAAAAATATTTTAATAATGATGCTGTATATATAGAAAAATATTTTAAAAATCCAAGACATATAGAAGTTCAAGTTTTATCAGGAAAAAACAGAACTATTCACTTAAATGAAAGAGATTGTTCAGTTCAAAGAAAGCATCAAAAATTAATTGAAGAAACTCCTAGTCCAATCATAGATGAAAAAACACGATCTGATTTATTAAATAAAACTATAAATATGGTAGGAAAAATAGGATATGAAGGAGCTGGCACAGTTGAATATATATATGAAAATGGAAAATTTTATTTTTTAGAAATGAATACAAGAGTTCAAGTAGAACATCCTGTTACTGAAGTAGTTACGGGAATAGATATAGTTAAAGAACAAATATGGATAGCAAATAATGGAGACACAGCTTTAACCCAAGATGATATAAAACCTAGAGGACATGCTATTGAATGTAGAATTAATGCTGAAGATCCTAGTAAAAATTTTCAACCATCCCCTGGAATAATTAAATTCTGTCACTTGCCTTCTGGTTTTAGAACTAGAGTTGATGGTTCAATTTTTCAAGGATGTAAAATCACACCCTATTACGATAGTTTAGTGTGCAAATTAATATGTCAGGGAAGAAATAGAACTGAAGCTATACAAAGAATGTTAAGATCTTTAGACGAATTAGTTATTGAAGGTATAACAACTACTACTGATTTACATAAAAAAATACTTAGTCATGAAAAATTTATTAGTTCTGATTTCGATGTTAATTGGTTAGTTAAAGAAAAATTTTATTAAACATTATCACAACCAGTAATCCATAAATCGTAAATAGGGTGGTCAATAGATTGCAAAGTAGGACTTGATGCAAAAGTCCAGCCATTAAACAAGAAGACTTGATTATTATCTTTGTTAGATAAATCTTTAACTTGCAAATAAGCAACTGTATCGGATGTTTCGTTTTCTTCTGAAAGCTGACATTTCAACGCCTTAATTTCTAATGGCCCAAAAAATTTTTTATCTCCAACTGCCATTTTAAAAGTTGATGTTTTTGCTGTTATTTTGTCCAAAGCTGTTAAGTGAATGTAAACTTTATTTTTTTTTTCAGATTGAAGTGTATTTAACGAAGTGTCCGTCTCTTCTAAAATATTATTTTTATTATCAATGGCCTCTAATTCGTCTTTTTCTTCTTCAAAGGTTGGTGATAAATTTTCAAGATTAATTAAAGGGACAGTTTCTATTTTTTCCTCAGCTGCTGAAAATTTGTTTAAAATAAATAGAATAATTAAAATATAAACTTTAAGCTTTCCAAACTTCATATTTTTTTATTATTTTTTTATTATTATCCGACGATAAAGAGCCTTCCGGTTTATAAGCATCTTTAGTGCCAGTAAGATTTTCTTGATGTTTTTTTTGCCAATGAAACTTTTTCAAATTTTCTGACGGTTTGTTAGCGGTTAAAAAATGTATCCATAAATGCCATTCTGGTGGTATTTTTGAAGACTCAACTTTATTCTTATAAATTACCCATCGTTTTCCCTTTTTATTAGAATAATATTTGTTACCAAATTCATCTATGCCAACAAGTTTACCGCTCAATATGGTATACAAAAAAGTTCCTATAGTTTGTCTATGCCACCATATAAATATTTGTTTGAAAAAATTTATCACTGAATTTATTTTTATAGTTTTTTTATCAATTTTACTTAAGCAAAAAAATTCACACAATCAAGAATTGTAAAAAATTTATTAGACTTAAAATATATTTAGTATATATCATATTTAGATACACAATATACATAAATAATTAAATTTTGGAGCAAATAAATATGTCGAATTACCTCGTTGAAACTTTTTATACTTGTGCCTTTAAAATCACTCACAAACTTGAAGAATTAAATGAGAAAAAACTTTCTGAAATAGAAAATCGCAAAGATGGCAAAGTAGAAGTAATTGAAGTCAGATTAAATAATAGAAAAACAAAAAAAATTGATAGAAATCGTCCAGTCACCCAGGAAGAATCTAGCAACGAAATGGCAAAAGGTATTCCTAATATTGCTTCGATTATAAATGATAAAATTGATATTAAAGGTAACTTAGAAGAATCAAGCTCATTTTCATCAGGAAATTTTAATAATAAAAAAAATAATAAATTATCTAATGACAGATCAAAAATGCCAGACAGAAGAAAAGGATATATTCAAAAAGTAACAATTGGAAATCATAAAATCTATTTACATACTGGTGAATATAACGACGGAAAAGTTGGCGAAATTTTTATTGATATGAATAAAGAAGGTGAGTTAGTCAAAGCCTTAATGAATAATTTTGCAATAGCTATTTCTTTGGGCTTGCAATACGGGGTTCCTCTTGAGGAATTTGTTGACGCATTTATACAAACAAAATTTGAACCATCTGGTGAAGTAACAGGAAATGATAGAATATTAAGCGCTTCATCAATACTAGATTACATATTTAGAGAATTAGCCATATCATATCTAGATCGAGAAGATTTAGCCCATACACCAATGATAAATAAAACTTCAAAAAATAAAACTGTAAATTCAGAAGAAGAAGATACTTTTTTAAAATTAGTAAAAGATATTACTAGCAAAGGATTTGTAAGAAGTAATTACCAGGAAAAGTTAGTAGATCTTAGCAATGTGAGAATTAATTTAAAAAGCAAGAAATAAATATTACTTTTTCTTTTCTATGATCTTAATGTTTAGTTCTTTTAATTGATCTTCTTTAGCTTCCGAAGGTGCACCCATCAGTAAATCTTGAGCATTTTGATTCATCGGAAAAAGTGTAATTTCACGTATATTATTTTTATCAGCTAACAGCATAACTATTCTATCTATGCCAGGAGCCATACCTCCGTGTGGAGGAGCTCCATACGAAAGTGCTTTTATCATACCCTCAAATTTTTCATTAACTTCTGTTTTAGAATAACCTGCTTTAGCAAAAACTTTATACATTAACTCTGGTAAATGATTTCTGATTGCTCCTGACGAAATTTCATAACCATTACATACTAAATCGTACTGATAAGCTAGTATTGATAAAGGATCACAATTATCAAATTCTTTTGGATTAACTTGTGGCATTGAAAAGGGGTTATGACTAAATTCAATTTTTTTTAAATCTTCATTATATTGATACATTGGAAAATCAACTATCCAACAAAATTCAAACTTGTTTTTGTCTATAAGGTTAAGTAATTTTCCTAATTTTTGTCTTACTAATCCAGAAATTTTTTCAGCGTTTTTTTTTAAATCACATGAGAAAAAAATAGTATCTTTATCTTTTAAACCACACATTTTTTTTAGTTCACTAATTGCTTTTTCAGAAAAAAACTTTGATATAGGACCTTTTGCTGTTAATTTACCTTTTTCTTCGTTTAATAATAAGTAACCTAGACCTTTAGCTCCTTCCTCTATTGCCCAATTATTTAAATCATCAAAAAAACTTCTTGGTTTTAAAGATGTTTTAGGAGCAATTATAGCTCTAACAACTGCTCCTTTTAAAATTAATTTTTTAAAGATATCCAATTTAACATCATCTCGATTCATTATTTGTGTAACATCAAATATTTCTATAGGATTTCTCAAATCTGGTTTATCCGTACCATATTTCAACATAGAATCTTTATAACTAATTTTTTTAAAAGGTACTTTATTAACAACTTTGCCATTATTAAATTCAGAAAATAATTCAAAAAAGATAGGTTCTAAAGTTTTAAAAATATCTTCTTGTTCAACAAAAGACATTTCAATATCTAGTTGATAATGTTCACCTGGACTCCTGTCAGCTCTTCCATCTTCATCTCTAAAACATGGAGCAATTTGAAAATATTTATCGAATCCTGATATCATTACCATTTGCTTGAATTGTTGGGGAGCTTGGGGAAGTGCATAGAATTTATTTGGGTGGAGCCTGCTTGGTACAAGAAAATCTCTAGCACCTTCTGGACTCGATGCAGTTAATATTGGTGTTTGAAATTCCATAAAACCTTCTTTGATCATTCTATTTCTAATAAAAGAAATTACCTTTGATCTTAAAATAATGTTTTCATGCATTTCCTGTCGTCTTAAGTCTAAAAACCTATATTTTAATCTGATTTCTTCAGGATAGTCTTGTTCGCCAAATACTGGCATTGGTAAATCTTTTGACGGTGACAAAACTTCAAATTTGTTAACTACTATTTCTATTTCGCCAGTTGTTAATTCTTTATTAATTGTTTCTGGCGATCTTTTGACAACTTTACCTGATACTGAAACAACAGATTCTGGTTTTACTTTTTCAATTTCTTTAAAAAAATTACTGCTATTTTCGGTTACACATTGTGTCAAACCATAATGATCTCTTATATCAAAAAAAAGGAGGTTGCCATGATCTCGTTTTCTGTGCACCCAACCTGAAAGCTTAACACTTTTGTTAGCATCTTTTTTATTTAGTTCTGAGCAATTATGAGTTCTATATTTATTCAATGTGATTCTCTTTATTTAAAATTATATCATTTTTAATACATCTTTAATTAATTTTAAGTCCAATGAACTACCTTTTTTTAAAGAATACTTGTCTAAATTAGAAATAAATAAAGATATTTTTTCATAAGATCTATCAATTCTTTTTATAATATAATCAATATGTTTTTTCTCAACCGTCATTTGTCTGTCTGAAAAGTTTTTTGCTAGAATTACACTTATTAAATCATCGCTGGGCAATTTAATGCCTATAATTATACTACTATTAACTCTAGAAACTAAATCGGGCAACTTAAACTTGTACTGAGTAACAGGTTTTGTTGAAGTTATCAAAATGCATTTATTGTCCTGAAGAGCAATATTCCATAATGAAAAAAGTAGATTTTCAGATACTCTCTCGTCTAAATTTTCAATTATTAAAACTTCTTTTGTTTTAAATTTAGTAAAAATTTTTTCGTCTAAATATTGCGAATCTACAAATAGTACGGATGTTTTATTTTTTAAAATTGAAACTAAATGTGTTTTGCCTGATCCTGAAGGTCCAAATATATTAGCAGTTCTCTTTATCCATTTTGGCCAGCTAACTATAAATTCGTACGCCTCTTTGTTGCTAGGCGATACATAATAATCTTCGTTTAAATATACTTTTCTCGATGGAAAGTTTAAAATTAATTGATCAACCATTTAGTATATTCTCCAGTTTCCCCCATCATTATCCAATTTGTAGCCTAATTTTAGTAATTCATTTTTAAGCTTTTTTGGATTACCATAATATTTTATTTTCAAAAAAGAATTAATAATATCAAACTCTTGTAAAGAAAAATCATTAATAATACTTATTTTATTTAAAGATTTTTTTAATTCGTCTAATTTTTTAAGGTCTTTATGTTGAAATTTAATTATAAGTGTTAATGGCATTGATAAATTTATAATGTTTTCTTCTTTCCAAATGTCTGTTATTAAAATTTTTAAGTCTTTTAAAATAGGTTCTAAATTTAATTCATCGTTAATATTACTAACTTTATAAGAAATATTTTTACTTATTTTGTTATTATTAAAATTAGTATTGAGATATATGCTTAGTTCATCATTTTGAAAATCCATTAGAGCAAAAACATAATTTTTAATATCATATTTATAAACAAATTCATCAGCATCTAATTTATCTATTTTGTTTTTCATAGCTTTTATTTTAGAAATGTCATCTAAATCTTCGACCGGCAGAATAAAATTTATAAATTCGTTCTGTGTTTTTATGTTATTCCATTCTTTATAAAAAAAATTCTCATTAAAATTTTTCATATTATTATTTATAAATAAAACTGGATAAAATATTGCAGAAATCTTTTCTGGTTGCGAAAAAGAAACATTTTTTCTCCATAAAAATTCTTTTGTTTTGCTGTCATTGTAGTTTACTTTAAAAATTGCATTATATTCTTCGTTTTTATATGTCTCGTTTAAAATTTGAAAACTCTTGATCAACTCTCTTATTTCTTTTAACTTAACATTATTTATTTTATCTAGATCTTTTGATAATAAAATTCTTGATTTCAATAGTTCGAAAGAGTTTAAGAACGCCTTGTTAATGTATTTGTCTCTTGAAAAGTTCGAATCAATAATTCCTTTTACTTTTATATTATCAACAACAAAAATATTTTCTTGTGAAAAACTTTTTGAAAATGTGATAACCAGTAATATGAAGGTTAGGAAAATTATAAAAATATACTTTTTGTATCTGCTAATATGAAATTTGTGCATTATTAATAACTCATGAAAAAAAACTATAATACTTATAAAAAAAGCGGTGTTAATATGGCAACTGCTGATAAATTAGTAGATTACATATCTAAAATATCAAGAAAAACACACAAAAGTTATACATAAATCAAATCAGTTAAAAATATTGGCAGTTTTGGTTCTGTATTTGATTTATCACGGTTAAAAATGAAACAGAAATATCCTTACAAAAAAAGTTCTTATGCAAGGGCATAAGATTTATCCACAGTCAATAATATCTATTTTTAAATAATTATTTGAAAAAGAAATTAATTTCCTTTTCTGCGTTTTCAATACTGTCAGATCCATGAACAGAATTCTTATCAATCGATATGCCATACATTTTCCTTAGTGTTCCCTCTTCAGCTTTCAAAGGATCTGTTGCTCCCATTAATTGCCTATTTCTTAATACTGCATCTTCTCCACTTAATATCATTACTATTATAGGTCCAGAAGATAAGTAATTACATAACTCATTATAGAATGGCTTTGTTTCGTGCACTTTATAAAACTCAGAAGCCTCCTCTCTTGAAATTTTAATTTTTTTTTTATTTAAAATTTTTAATTTATTTGTTTCAAAGAAATTTTGAATTTTTCCTTCTAAATTTCTCTCTACAGCATCAGGTTTAATTATTGAAAGCGTTTGTTCTAAATTATTCATAATTATCTTCTACAAATTTATTTAGAAGTCTGACTCCATATCCAGTTGCGCCTCCTGGGTTTAAAGCGCCTCCATATTTAGAAAATGCCATTCCAGCTATGTCAAGATGAGCCCAGGGTGTTTTGTTAATAATAAATCTTTGTAAAAATTGAGCAGCTGTAATTGAACCAGCTCCACCTACATAGTTAATATTCTGCATGTCTGCTATTTTAGAGTCCATAAGTTTGTCAAATTTTTTATGTAATGGCAGTCTCCAAACTTTTTCATCAACCTTTTTTCCAGCATCAAAAATCTGTTTTGACAATTTATCGTCATTTGAAAAAAGTCCAGCGTATTCTGAACCCAAACAAACAATTATAGCACCTGTTAAAGTAGCTAAATCAATAATTAGATTAGGTTTAAATTTTTTCTCCGTAAAAGTTATAGCATCTGCTAGTACTAGTCTTCCTTCTGCATCTGTATTTAGTACTTCAATAGTTTTTCCACTATAAGATTTTACAATATCACCTGGTCTTTGAGCGTTTCCGCCTGGCATATTTTCAACTAATCCAACAACCCCAACAGCATTTATTTTTGCTTTTCTTAATGCAAAATTTTTCATCAATCCCACAACAACAGCTGAGCCTGCCATATCATATGTCATGTCTTCCATAAATCTTGCTGGTTTTAAAGAAATTCCTCCGGTATCAAAGCAAACACCTTTTCCTACAAAAGCTAGTGGTTTTGATTTAGACTTATTTCCATTCCATTCAATAGTTACAAGATAAGATCCTCTTACACTTCCTTGTCCTACGCCAACTAAAGCATTACATCCTAATTTTTTTAATTTTTTTTCATCGTATACGGTAACTTTTAATCCATATTTTTTTAGTTTTACTAATCTTTTTGCATATTCATCTGGATGTAAAATGTTGCCAGGTTCTGATACTAAATCTCTAGTTAGAAATACTCCTGATTTTATCGCATCATAATATTTATATTTTTTTTGAATTTTTTCTTTATGAGAACTAATTATTTTGCAAAATATATTTATTTTAGAATTTTTTTTATTCGAAGTTTTGTATATATCAAAAGTATAACTTTTTAAGGTGTACCCAAAAATAAATTCTGAAGAAAAATTAATTATTTCTTCTTTTTCAAATTCTAGACTGTCGATATATAAATCTATTTTTTTAATACTTTTGAAATTTTTTAAGTAAGTATAAAAAATCCCTCCTTTTTCTTCAGGATAGTAATTTTCATACTTTTTTTTAACTTTTATTATGAAACATTTCTGTTTAGGTGTTATGTCTAAAGAACTAATTTGTTCTTCATTTTTTCTATCCTTTAGATTGCTAAGATACAAATTTATTTTATTTTTAACCTCTTTTGACAGAAGATTTTTTCTATCTTTAAAATTAAACTTATCATTAACAAATATAGCAAAAGCATCATTATCTGAACTCAAACTGCTTGCAAAACTTAACATTTTTCCTTCCTATAACGTATAAATTGAATTCTATTCAAAGTTGATTTATTAACTATATATTACAGCTTTTGCAATGAAAAATACAATTTACAAATATTTTTTTTACGAGTTTATCAACTATTTTGTTGTTATTCTTTTTGCTTTAGTAGCGGTAATTTGGACAATACAAGCGGTAAATTTTCTTGATTTAATCACGGATGATGGTCACGCAATCGGTGTATATCTTCTTTACTCGCTTCTTACTGTACCCAAAATTATTACCAAATTAATTCCCTTCGCTTTTTTGTCAGCATCAATATTGACGATACTAAAGTTAGAGAAAGAAAATGAACTAGTAATTTTATGGACCTCAGGTTTAAACAAAATTCATGTAGTTAATCTAATATTTCGTATTTCTATATTAATAATGGCTTTACAATTTCTGATGTCAATATTCATAACGCCAAATGTTTTAAATATTTCTAGAAATATTATTAAAGATTCTAAACTGCAATTTATACCCTCTTTATTAAAAGAGAAAAAATTTAATGATACAGTAGAAGGACTTACAGTTTTTGTTGATGAAAAAAATACTGACGGTACTTACGAAAATATTTTTATTAGAGATGATGGAAATATTTTAACACAAGTATCAAGCGGTTCATCTACAATTTTTGCAAAAATTGGTTATATTTCTGTTGATGAAAAAAATTTAATATTATTAGATGGAAATATTCAAAAAATTGAAAAAAATGGTAATATTAATATTATAAAGTTTGAAAGAACTGCATTAAATATATCTGAACTATCTACAAAAAGTATATCTGAAATTAAAATACAAGAAACTTCTACGATTCAGATTTTAAAATGTCTTCTCAGAAAAAATATAACTAACCATAATTGTTCATACAAGGAAAATGAAAACAATAAGGATTTAAAAATTGAGGCTAATAAAAGATTTGGAATGCCAATTTTTATACCCTTGATTGGATTAATAGCTTGTTTTCTACTTTCGGGAAGAAAAGAAAAAAAATTTTCTAGTTTTCAAAAATATATATATTTTTTTATTGGTTTTTTTATTTTAATATGTTCCGAAATCACTGTAAGATATTCTGGAACATCACTTAACCATACAACAATATATTATCTTATTCCGATTATTCTACTTCCATTGGTGTATATTTTTTTAATCAGAGCTTTTAAATATGAAAATTTAAATTAAAAACATGCTTAGATCTTTTATTATAAATAAATATTTATCTAAAGAATTTTTTAAAGTTGTTCTTAATATGTCTTTAGCCTTTTTGTGTTTAGGATTTATATTGAATCTCTTTGAAGAAATAAATTTTTTTAAGGATTACGATGTTGGAATAAAAATACCTATCTATCTAACTACTTTATTTGTACCAAGTTTATTTTATAATATGTTTCCTTTTGTAATTCTTTTTTCAGGTCTTTGGTTTTTTTTAAAAATAAAAAGAAATGATGAAATTATAGCGATGAAAGTTTCGGGGATGTCAAATTTTTCAGTAATAATTGTGCCAAGCTTGCTTTCAATTTTTTTAGGAATATTTTTTATTACTTCAATTAACCCGATAACTTCTACGTTGGTTAAAAAATATGAGAATATAAAAGGGACTTATGAAAAAGATCAAGAATATTTAGCTGCGGTTACTGTAAACGGGATATGGATAAAAGAAAAAAACTTAGAAAAAAATAATATTATAAAATCTTCGAAATTAAAAAATGAAAAATTATTAGAAGTTACTATTTATGAGTTTGATAATAATAATGATTTTGTAAGAAGAATAGAGGCTGATTCTGCAGATATAAGCTCTTTAGAATGGACGCTAAAAAATGTGGACATTTTAGACAGAGATGGAAATCTCCTTTCCGAAAATATAAATAAACTTTCTTATATAAGTATGTATGACATTAAAAAAATTAAAAGTTTATATTCAAATCTTGATACCATATCTTTTTGGAGTTTAAAAAACGAAATAAAACTTTTACAAGATCGAGGTTACTCTCCAAGAGAAGTTAAAGCAAAATTTCAAAGATCTTTGGCCTTCCCTTTCTTTCTTTTAAGTATGGTTTTATTAAGTGGTGTATTTACTTTAGGAATGGGTTTAAAGGATAACAACTGGAACTACATTTTTATAGCTATAATTACGAGTGTTATAATATTTTATTTCAATGATTTTTCAGCTGCTTTAGGAAAAACAGAAAAACTTCCTATTGAAATTGCGGTTTGGATGCCAATTATAATTATCTTTATTTTTGGTACAGTAGGATTAATACATGCTAATCAAAAATAAATTAACTTTAATAATTTTTTTAATATTCCAACTATGTATTTTTGCTTCAAAAGCTTACGCTGATGAATTTGATATTTCTGCAACTGAAATAATAGTAGATAAAGAAAAGAACTTGATTATAGGAAGTGGAAATGTGAAAGCTAAAGATTCGGAGGGAAAGCTAATTAAAGCTAACAAGATTACTTATGAAAGATCAAATGAATTTTTAAAAGTAGAAGATTCTGTAGAAATTATTGATGAAAATGGAAATATACTAAAAACGGACAAAGCTACATACGATAAAAAAAAAGAAATTATTATTACCTACCAAAATTCTGAATTATTACTTAACGATGGGTATCAGCTTAGCACTAATAAAATTTTATATAATAATATAAAAAAAATAATAGGCTCTGATCAAAATTCTATTTTAACTGATATTGATGGAAATAAAATTGAAGTTGAAATGTTTGAGTATAATATAGAAAAAAATTTATTTTCTTCTGTAGGAAAAGTAAAAATCACAGATATAAACAAAAATCTATATTTCTTTAAAGAAGTTCACGTTGATACAAAGAAAAAAGAAATGATTGGTTCTGATGCCAGCGTTTTATTAGACCAAGAAAATTTTGGCCTAAGTAAAAATAATGATCCTAGATTTGTAGCAAATGATATATATCTATCGAAGGATAAATCAAGTTTGTCCAAAGGAATTTTTACTACATGTAAAATTCGAGATGGAAAATGTCCACCATGGTCTTTGAAAGCTAAGAAAATAGAACACGACAAAATTAAAAAAACTATTTATTACAATCATGCAGTTTTAAAAGTTTATGATGTTCCTATATTTTATTTTCCAAAATTTTTTCATCCAGATCCATCTGTTAAAAGAAAATCTGGTCTTTTGACTCCATTTTTTTCAGACATTACAGCTACAGGTACCGGATTTGGACTTCCATACTTTTGGGCAATAAGTCATGATAAAGATTTAACTTTTACGCCTAAATTTTATGCAAATGAAAATATGGTTTTAATGAACGAATATAGACAAGTTTTTGAAAATGCTAATTTAATTTTAGATACCAGCTATAATCAAGGATACAAAAGTACTTCTTCAACCAAAACTGACGGATCTAGAAATCATATTTTCGTAGATTTAAATATCAAATTGGCAGAAAAAAAAGATTATGAAAGCGATTTATCTTTTAAAGTCCAGCAAGTCTCTAATGACACTTATTTTAGAGTACACGACATAAATTCTTCCTTAGTAAATGCGGAAAATACTAATTTAAAAAATGAATTTAATTACAATTTTGTAAAAAATGATTTCTATTTAAATGTTTCGAGTTCTGTTTACGAAGATTTAAGGGAAAAAACAAACAAAAGATATGAATACATTTTGCCTAATATACTTATTGGCAATTCATTATTTAGTGAAAAATATGGATCTTTTAATTTAAAATCAAATGCACTATACAAAAATTATAGCGTGAACAAACACTTAACTTCACTAACAAATGACATAATTTGGAATTCAAATAGCCAAATTACACCAAGGGGATTTGTTAATAATTTTGAAGGAATGTTAAGAAATAAAAATTATGAAGCTAAAAAAACAGATGAATACAAAACCTCTGGTTCTGTTAATGAATTAAGTGGAGTTTTAGGCTTCAAAACTTCATTTCCTTTACAAAAAAAATCAGGCAAGTTAACTAAAGTTTTTTCACCTAATTTTATGCTTAGATATGCCCCTCTCCATATGAGAGATGTAAGAGATGAAGATGTAAGATTAAGTTACTCTAATTTATACTCCATGAACAAAACTTTAGAAATAGAAAGAGGTCTCAGCAGTATTTTAGGATTTGAATATAAAATAAATGAAAAAAACAAAAATGGTGATGAAATTGAGAAATTATCACTATCTTTAGGTCAAGTTTTTAATAGCGAAACGAATAAAGACATTCCATCAAAAAGTTCTTTGGATCAAAAGATGTCTGATGTGGTTGGTGAAATAAACTACAATTTTGGAAAAATAGGTAAAATTGATTACAAATTTTCTCTTGATCATAATTATGAAGATTTAAATTATAATGAAATTTCAACTAGTTTAAATTTTGGTAAAGTAGAGTTTAACTTAGATTATTTGGAAGAACAAAATCATATTGGTAGTGAAAATTATGTAAATAGCGGCATAAGTTTAAATTTTAGTGATAATAATAAGTTAAGTTTTCAAACGAAGAAAAATTTTAAAACAGATAGCACTGAGCTTTATGACATTAGTTATCAATATACAAATGATTGTTTAACTGCAGGACTTGTATTTAGACGTGAATTTTATGAAGATAGTGACATTGAACAAAAAGATTCTTTAATGTTTAAAATTACTTTTGTACCATTTACAAGTGCCAGAGCTCCAATTAAAACACCGTGATTAATATTAAAAAAATTATAATCTTAATTTTATTATCTCTTATAAGCTTAAAAACAAGTAATGCCGCAATAAAAGACTCTTTGTTTGCTACCGTCGGCAATAAAGCTATAACGAAAAATGATATAGTAACTGAAGTAAAAACTATTTTAATTTTAAGTGGTCAAGATTTTTCAGAAGATAAAAGAGACGAGCTACAAACGGCTGCTATTAAATCAATTATTAAAAGAAATATTAAATTAATTGAAATTGAAAAATATAACACTTTAAAGTTTAATTTACCTGATGTTGAAAAAGAAGTAGCTAGATTAGCATCAAATGTAAATATGGACGTTGATACACTTAAAAACACTTTTGTGACAAATGGTATAAATTTTTCAAATATTATTGAAAGAATTCAAGTAGAATTATTGTGGAATAGTTTAATATTTGAGCTTTACAAAGATAGATTAATTGTAAATAAAAATGAGATTGAGGATCAGCTCAAACAGTTTCAAAATAAGAAAGAAGTTGAAGAATACTTAATATCCGAAATTATTATAAAACCTGTTATGGCAGAACAACTAGATGAAGAGATAGATAAAATAAAAAAAAAAATAAGTATCGATGGGTTTGAAAAAACTGCTGTTAATTTAAGTATATCAGAAAGCGCTTTAAGAGGAGGAAATTTAGGGTGGATAAATGAGAACGTAATTCCAGAAAAGTTCAGATCCAAAATAATTAACACTCAGGTTGGCAAAATGTCTGAAGCAATAATTCTGCCTGAGGGTATATTGTTTTTTAAAGTAAGAGATAAAAGGAAAATTGATAAATTAAAAACTTTAGAAGAAGTCAAAAATCAATTAGTAAATGCTGAAAAGACAAAAATACTTAACATGCATTCATTATCTCATTATGATAAATTAAAGAGATCAGTTACAATTAACTATATAAAATGACAAAACCTATAGCTATAATTGCTGGAGAGCCAAACAGCATCTCTTCAGAAATTATTTTTAAAAGCTGGATGTTGAGAAAAAAATATTCTCACAAACCTATTTTGATAATTGGGAGTTATCAAATATTAAATTTACAGAGAAAAAAATTAAAATATAAAATTAAAATAAAAAATATTAATTATAATTTTAAAAAAAGAGATTTAAATGGAAAGGCCTTGCCCGTAATTAATGTTGATTATAAGCAAAAAAAAGCTTTTGAAAAAATATCTACCAGGTCAAATAATTATATTTTTAAATGTTTTCAAAAAGCTATGAATTTAAGTAAAAGCAAAAAAGTTTTAGGCATTATAAACTGCCCAATTTCAAAAGAAACATTGTTTAAAAATAAATATAAGGGAATTACTGAATACATATCAAAAAAAACAAATAGTGAAGGAAGAGAAGTAATGCTGTTATTTAATAAAAATCTTTCCGTATCTCCTCTTACAACTCATTTGCCCATAAACAAAATTAGTAAAAGATTAAAAAAAATTAATATTTTGCAAAAAACACAGATTATAAATATGTTTTTTAAAAAAATTTTTAAAAAGAAACCAAATATAATAATTTTAGGCTTTAACCCACATAATTATTCTCCCGAGAAAGAAAATGAAGAAAAAAAGATAATCATTCCTGCTGTTAAAAAAGTTAAGCAAATGGGTATTAAGATTAAAGGTCCAATTTCTGCTGATACAAGTTTTATGTATGCAAAAGAAAATAAAGTAGATGTAATTTTAGGAATTTATCACGATCAAGTTTTGACTCCGTTTAAAACTTTATTTAAATATGACGCTATAAATATTACTTTAGGTCTGCCTTTTATAAGAATTTCCCCAGATCATGGAGTCGCAAAAAATATAACTGGTAAAAAAATAGCTAATCCAAAAAGTTTAATTCAATCAATTAAATTTTTTAATTATTTAAAATAGTAATGCATAGTTATAGAAGATCAAAAAAAAGTTTGGGTCAGAACTTTTTAATAGATCCAAATATTATAAGAAAAATTCTAAAAATAGAAAATATTAATACCAACAAATTAATTATGGAAATAGGACCTGGCTATGGGGATCTAACTAAAAAAATCTTAGAACTTAAGCCAAAAAAATTATTAGCAATTGAAAAGGATGAAGAATTATCAATTTACTTAAAAAAAAAATTTGAAGATTTTAATAATATAAAAATAATAAACAAAGATATATTAGAAGTTATTGAAAAGAACATTCTACCAAATAAAATATCTATATTTGGAAACCTGCCTTATAACATTTCTACTCAGATACTTTCGTCTTTAATATTATTAAAAAAATGGCCACCTTGGTATGATACTTTAATATTTATGTTTCAAAAAGAAGTTGCAGATAGAATCGTTGCAAAATCTGGTACAAAACAATTTGGAAGATTGTCTGTACTATGCAATTGGAGACTAAATATAAAAAAACATTTTGATGTTTCAAAAAATTGTTTTTCTCCTATACCTAAAGTTAATTCTACGGTTTTATCTTTTAAACCAAAAAAAATTTTTTACAAAATTAAAAATCCAAAAAACTTAGAAACTATTACCAGATTACTTTTTTCCAATAGAAGGAAAATGATAAATAAAAATTTTTTGAAAATTTTTAATAACAACAGACTAATTGCTAAACAACTATGTATTGACCTCAATAAAAGACCAGAGGAATTATCTACCGAAACTTTTTACAAAATTGCAATTAAATATGAAGAGTTATTTGGTTAATTCTTCTACCTTTTTCTTAATTTCTTCCATATTTTGATTTTGTTTGATTCCTTTTTTTTCTGAAGTAATTATGCCTAGTATCTTCTCATAGCACAATTCTAACTCATCGTTGACGACTATATAATTGTACTCATTCCAGTGTGATAACTCTTCATTAAATTTCTTCATTCTATTCTCTATTAATTTTTCCTGTCCTTGGTGACGATTTAATAATCTTTCCTTTAAAATTTTAATGTTCGGTGGAAGTATAAAAAAAGTAACTATAGATAAATTTTTTATTTTCCTTAATTGATCGGTCCCTTGCCAATCAATATCAAACAAAACATCGAAACCTTTAGATAATAATTTTAATACTGGATCTTTAGTAGTTCCATAATAATTTCCAAATATTTTTGCATATTCAAAAAAGTTATTATTTTTTACTAAAACATTAAACTCTTTTTCATCAACAAAATAATAGTCTTGGCCATTTACTTCATTTGGTCTTGCTTTTCTTGTAGTGTGAGATATTGAGATTTTTAAATTTTTATTATTCTGAGCTAATTTTTTCGTCAGTGTTGTCTTTCCTGCTCCTGATGGTGAAGAAAGTACAAACATCATGCCATTTTTTTTTGCATCCATGTAAATTAGACCGGTCTAATGTTTATCTAATAGCAAAAAAAATTTTTATGAAGATTTGCTTTCAATAAATTTTATAGCATCACCAACAGTCAGAATCTTTTCTGCTTCACTGTCAGAAATCTCAGAGCCGAATTCTTCTTCAAAAGCCATGACCAATTCTACAGTATCTAAACTGTCAGCACCTAAATCATCTATGAAGTTTGCTTCATCCGTAACTTTTGATTCATCTACCCCGAGATGATCGCTAATCATTTTTTTTACTTTACTTGAAACATCTTTTGTCATTTAAAATTCCTAAATTTGTGAGTACTAAACCTTTAATAAATTAATAATGGATTTTGTCAAGGCATATACATGCCGCCGTTAACATGTATGGTTTCTCCAGTGACATATGCGGCTTGTACAGAAGATAAAAAAGCTACACAATTTGCTACATCTTCACCCGTGCCTAATTTTCCCATAGGTATTCGAGAAGTTAAATATAGTTTAACCTTTTCAGCTATGTTCATTGTCATATCTGATACTATGAAACCTGGGGACACACAATTTACTGTTATATTTTTTTTAGCATATTCAATAGCTAAACTTTTTGACATTCCTATTATACCTGATTTAGATGCAGCATAATTTGCCTGTCCTAAATTTCCTGTATGACCTACTACCGAAGTTATATTTACGACTCTTCCATACTTGGCTTTTAACATTTTTTTTATAGAATATTTGGTAAGCAAAAATGTAGAAGTCAAATTTACATCTATTACTTTTTTCCATTCTTCATCTTTCATTCTTAATGAAAGATTGTCAAAATTTTTTCCAGCATTGTTTACTAAAATATCTAAACCTCCCAATTCTAAAGTAACATTTTCAATAAATTCTTCTATTCTTGAATGTTCAGATATGTCAAATTTCTTAACTTTTATATTTGGAAATTCTTTTTTTAATATATCTAGCTTCTCTGCTTTAGTTCCTGTTCCCATAACATTGCCCCCAAGTGAAGTAAATTTTTTAACTAGCTCGTGACCTATTCCGCCACTTGCGCCTGTAATTAGAATATTTTTATTTTTAAAATCAATCATGCATTTATATCACTTAAAGAATTTATATTTATTATTTTAACATCTTTGTTTATTTTTTTTACTAAACCTGAAAGTACTTTTCCAGGGCCAATTTCAATAAAATTTGAAACTCCTCTATTTACCATATAAATAACACTTTCTCTCCATCTAACTCTCGATGTTATTTGCTCAACTAATAAAGATTTAATTTTATTTGCATCAATTTCCTCTTTGGCTATAACGTTGCTTACGACATTTATTTTAGGATTTTCAAAGATAGTTTTATCAATTTTTTCTTTCATTTTTTCTGCAGCTTGTTTCATTAATGAACAATGAAAAGGAGCACTCACCGGCAACACTATACTTTTTTTTCTTTTTTTTTTTAAGTTTACGTTTAAGCTTTCAATAGCATTTTTATTACCGCTAACAACTATTTGTCCGTTGCTGTTATCATTTGCTATTTCGCAAGTCCCTATTTTTGAAATTAAAGCTATTTCTTTTTCTACTTCTTCAATGCTCATTCCAAGAACTGCTGTCATTGCACCTGAACCTTCTGGGGCCGCTTCTTGCATCGCTTTTCCTCTTTCGTGTAAAAGGTAAGCTGCTTTTTCTAAACTTAAAGCTCCTGCGCAGACTAGCGCAGTGTACTCACCTAACGAATGACCTGCAAAAAATTTTGATTCATCAAGTTTAAAATTAAATTTTTCGTTTAAAATATTAAAAATTGAAACTCCTACAACCATGATCGCTGGCTGTGTATTTTCGGTAAGTTTAAGTTTTTCTTCCGGCCCGTTTAATATAAGTTCTGAAATAGAAAAACCTAAAGTTTTATTTACTATATCGAAATTTTTTTTTACTGAATCGAATTTGTTGTAAAATTCAACTCCCATCCCAACATATTGAGATCCTTGACCTGGAAATAAAACCGCACGCATAAATAATAATGAAGATATAATATAATTGAATTTTAGTAGTTGTATATTAAAAACTTTAATAGTATAAAACCTCAGCTTATGCGTAAAAAAAGCATGGCAATTAAATTAAATATAATTAAATTATAGAAAATTAAAAAAATGAATAGTTATGAACATACATTTATTGCAAAACAAGATTTAACTGAAAGTCAAAGTAAAAGCTTGGTTGATAAATACACTAATATTATAAAAGAAAATTCTGGAAAAATTGTTAAAATAGAAGAATGGGGACTTAAAAATTTTTCAAATAATATACATAACAATAAAAAAGGTTTCTATTTTCATATAAAGCTTGAAGGATCTGGTAAAACAATTGAAAAACTTGAAAAGGCTCAGAATATAGATGAATCTTTACTTAGATTTTTAACTGTAAAAGTTAAAAAGCATGATCTTGAAACTAATTTTTTTGAAAAAAAAGATATTTAATAAATAATATAAATGAAAAGAAATAAAAGAAAAAATTTAAAAAAAAAAAGTTCTAGTTATTCAAAGCTTAGTTTGTTTCAAAAACCTGGAATAAAATTTTTTAGACCCTGCCCCCTTTCAGGAAAAAATGCTCCAATTGTAGATTACAAAAACGTTAAAGTTTTAAGAAAATATATTTCAGAAAGTGGAAGAATTTTGCCCTCAAGAATTACAAACGTATCTCAAAAAAAACAAAAAGAATTATCTAGAGCAATAAAAAGAGCTAGACTTTTAGCTTTATTGTAAAATCATTATGGAAGTAATTTTATTAGAAAACATAAAAAATCTTGGCCAAATTGGCGAAGTTGTAAAAGTCAAAAGAGGTCATGCGCGTAACTTTTTAATTAAGTTTGGAAAAGCTTTAAAAGCATCAAAAGAAAATATGGCCATCGTAAACAAAAAAAAATCTGAACTTAATGAAAAAAATCTTGAACTAAAAAAAAGTGCCAAAAAAATTTATGATGTTATTAACAATTCTACCTTTAACTTTTCTAAAAGAACTAAAGAAAATGGTGAATTATATGGATCTCTAAAACCAGCAGAATTGGCTAAGACTATTGAAGCTGAGAAAAAAATTAAAATAAAACCCTCCCAAATTGATCTTCTTAAGGAAATTAAAAAAACAGGTTCTTATGAAGCTAGAATTAATTTACATGCGGAAATTCTGGCTAAAATTCATATTGAGGTTGTAAAACAAGAAGATAAAAAATAGATCTTTTTTCCACAGAAAATTTATTAAGTGAATAACTTTGAGGTTTTTTTTATTATTTAAATGGTATTAAATATCTCTAAATAATAATGACTTCCCAACCTTTTAAAATAATTAAAACAGAACAGAAACAGATGCCTTGTAATATAGAGGCCGAACAAGCTCTTATAGGCTCGGTTTTAGTATCTAATGAAATTTATGATGATATTTCATCTATTGTTGATTCGAGTAAATTTTATGATCCAATTCACGTAAAGATATTTGAAACAATTGAAACTTTAATTTCTAAAGGTTTTTTAGCAAATCCAATTACTCTTAAAAATCATTTTGAAAATAATGCAGGATTGAAAGAATTAGGAGGTCAAGAATATTTAATCAAGATTACTAAATATTCGACTACTTCAGTAAAACAAGCAATCGATTATGCAAATATAATTTATGAAACCTATTTACGAAGAGAGCTAATTAAAATTTCTGAATCAGTTTTAAACGAAGCTTCTAACAGTGAAGTTACTTCGTCAGGAAAAGAGATTATACAAAATACTGAAAAATTTTTATTTGATTTAGCCGAAAGAGGAAATTTCAACAGATCATTCATGAAATTTTCTCAAGCCTTAAAACAAACTATTGAAATGGCGAAAAATGCTTTTCAAAATGAAGAAGGAATTGTTGGAGTTCCTACAGGATTAAGTGACTTGGATTCAAAATTGGGAGGCATGCATAAACAAGATTTAGTTATTATTGCAGGAAGACCATCAATGGGTAAAACCGCTTTGGCTACAAATATTGCTTTTCATGCAGCAAAAAATATTCAAAATAAGGGATTGAAGTCAACTGTAGCATTTTTTTCACTAGAAATGTCCTCTGAACAATTATCTACTCGAATTCTTTCTGAACAATCTAGAATTAGATCAAATGATATTAGAAGAGGAAAAGTTTCAGAAAAAGAAATGGAACAATTTATTCAAACTTCAAAAAATATCGCCGAACTACCTTTATACATTGATGAAACTCCTGCAATTACAATTTCTGCTATAAGTAATAGAGCCAGAAGAATTAAAAGATTATTTGGACTAGAATTAATAGTAGTAGACTATATTCAATTAATGAAATCAGGCAAAGAAAGACATGACGGAAGAGTTCAAGAAATTTCTGAAATTACACAAGGATTAAAAGCTTTAGCAAAAGAACTAGATGTTCCAGTATTAGCCTTGTCTCAACTTTCTAGAGCTGTAGAACAAAGAGATGATAAAAAACCGCAGTTAGCAGATTTAAGAGAATCTGGATCAATAGAACAAGACGCAGATGTAGTTATGTTTGTTTATAGAGAAGCTTACTATCTTGAAAGAAAAGAACCAACTCTAGGTTCAATAGAACACGCTGAATGGCAACAAAAAATGGATGAAATTTCTCAACTAGCAGAAATTATGATAAGTAAACAAAGACATGGGCCGACAGGCAATGTTAGAGTTGAATTTGAAGCAATGTATACTAAGTTTAAAGACTTAGAAAATAAATAACTCTAAACATTTAGATGTTTGAAAACATATACAGAAGCTTAATAATAGAAAAACCTAAGTTAACATTATTAATTCTTTCTTTAATTTTATTAAGTTTTGCATATTTTGCTAAGGATTTTCAATTAGATGCCTCTTCCGATACTCTGTTATTAGAAAATGATCCTGATTTAAAATATCTTAGACAAATTAATGAAAAATACGGCTCTAAGGATTTCTTCGTTTTGACATATACCCCAGAAAATGAATTATTATCTTCGTCTACAATTACAAATCTTACTAATCTAAAAAATGATTTAAAAAATTTAGATTGGGCCAATAATGTCATTACAATTCTAGATGTGCCTTTGCTTAAAAATAATGACGATCCTTTAACTGAGAGAATAAAAAATTTTAAAACTTTATCTAGCGAAGATGTAAATAAAGAAAGAGGTTTTGATGAAATTATTAATAGTCCAATTTATAAAGAGTTTGTAATTAGCAAAGATGGAAAAACTACAGGAATTTTAGTTTATATTAAAGCAGACAAAAAATTATCTCAACTTATCAAAATTAAAAACGATTATCTTGATAAAAAAGATAAAGACCAATTAAATTCTAAAGATAAAAAAGATTACAAAAAATTTTTAAAAAGCTATGAGATTTATAAAAAAAAATATAATCAAAAAAACCATCAAAATGTAAATGATATAAGAAATGTAATAAAAAAACATCAATCTACAGCTAAAATCCATTTGGGTGGTATTCCAATGATAGCTGACGATATGATGACTTATATAAAAAATGACATAATTGTTTTTGGTGCTGGGGTTTTTTTATTTATTGTCTGCACTCTTTGGTTTGTATTTAGAAGTTTGTTATGGGTTTTAATTCCACTTGCTAGTTGTTTTTTTTCCGTTTTAATAATGGTCGGATTGCTTGGTTTATTAGGGTGGAAAGTTACTGTAATTTCATCAAACTTTATTGCTCTAATGCTTATTTTAACTATGGCCATGAATATTCATATAAGTGTTAGATATTTACAATTAAAAAAAGAAAATCCGGAAATTTCTAATAGTGAGTCCATATTCAAAACTTCAGGAAAAATGTTTTGGCCAATTTTATATACAGTACTTACAACAATTTGCGCTTTTTTATCGCTTATATTTAGTGAAATTAAACCAATTATAGATTTTGGTTGGATGATGACCGTGGGCTTAACAGTGTCATTATTTATTACTTTTACATTGCTGCCAGCAATTTTAAATATTTTAAGCAAAGAAGGTGGAACTTACAGTGAGCAAAGGAAATCTAAAATTACTTCTTTTTTAAGTAGAGTTGCGCAAAAAAATACTAAAACTATTTTTATATCCGCTTTAACTGTAATTGTGATAAGTGTATTTGGAATTACAAAACTTGAAGTGGAAAATAGCTTTATAAATTATTTTGACAAAGAGACTGAAATTTATAAAGGGATGAAATTAATTGATGATGAGCTTGGTGGAACAACGCCTCTTGACATAATTATAAAATTTCCAAATAAAAAAAGTGAAGAAAAAAATAATGAAGAATTCGACAGTTGGGACGATGACGAAAAAGATGATGCTAAATATTGGTTCACAAGAAATAAAATAGATAAGATAACTAAAGTTCATGATTATTTAGATAACCTGGATGCCGTAGGTAAGGTAATTTCTTTTGCTTCAATGGTTAGAGTAGCTGAAGATTTAAATGAAGGCAAAGAGCTACAAGGATTAGAAATGGGTGTTTTATATACAAAATTACCTGATGAAATTAAAAAAGAAATTATTGATCCTTATATATCCATAAAAAATAATGAAGCTAGAATTAGTTTGAGAATTATGGATTCTAAAGAAAATCTTAGAAGAAATGAATTAATTAAAAAAATTAATAATGATTTAGAAAATAATTTAGGACTAAAACGTGATGAATTTAAACTTGCTGGAGTTCTTATTCTGTTTAATAATCTTTTACAAAGTTTATTTAAATCTCAAATTTTAACATTGGGAGTGGTTATGGCGGGTATAACCTTGATGTTTTTAATTTTATTTAGAAATATAACTCTATCATTTATAGGTGTAGTCCCAAATTTTATGGCTGCTTTTTTAATACTCGGAATAATTGGACTGTTAGGTATTCCGCTAGATATGATGACTATAACTATAGCAGCTATAACAATAGGAATAGCGGTAGATAATAGCATACATTATATCTACAGATTTAAAGAAGAGTTTAAAAAAATAAATAATTATAACCTTACTCTAGAAAAATGTCATAATACAGTTGGTATAGCCATATTAAATACATCAATTACAATTGTTTTTGGCTTTTCTATACTTGTATTATCTAACTTTATACCAACAATCTATTTTGGAGTTTTTACTGGATTGGCTATGCTTTTAGCAATGATTTCCGTTTTAACGCTTCTGCCTAAATTAATTTTGGTAATAAAACCATTCGGAAATGAATAATTTTATTGATTTAATTCAAAATAGTATTTCTGCTTTCGATCTTATAATTTTTTTAATTGTTATTTATTTTATGGCACAGAGTGCAGCCAAAGGTTTTATGATGAGCCTTTTTTCTTTTTCAAAATGGCTGCTCGCACTTATAATAACAATCATACTGGTTCCAAAATTAAATCCTTTGGTCCAAGACTATATTGAATCTAAATTTGTAGCTGATATAGGCTTAGGAATTTTTATATACATAATTTCTCTTTTTATAATAATAAACATAGGAAAAGCTATTAGCAGTGCCGTTACTTGGTCTGGTCTCGGTGTAGCTGATAAAACTTTTGGTTTAATTTTTGGAATATTTAAAGGTTACGTATTTTGTGTTTGTATTTTTTCTTTATTAAATTGGTTTTATCCACATCAAAAATGGCCTTTAAAAACTGAAGATACTTATTCTTTTGAAATAATATATAAAGGTAGTGAATTGTTAATTAAAGAATTTCCTAATAGCAAAGACTATTATGATGAAACAAGTGACAAAATAGAAAAAATTTAAATGAGTAAGTTCAAAGAAGAGTGTGGAGTTTTCGGCATTTTTGAAAATAAAGATGCAGCAGCATTAACTGCTTTGAGGCTGCATGCATTAAAACACAGAGGTCAAAATAATAATAAAATTATTTATAGCCAATAATTCTGGGACTGTCTGTTAAAATATATATTGCGCCATCGCTTATAATTGGACTAGTAGAAATTTGGCTACCAATCTTTAAAAACTTTTCAACTTTCCCTAAAGTTGCTGAACATACGATCATATAACCATTTAAAGTCGTTGCATATATTTTTCCTGATCCTAATACGTGCCCTGTTATTATTGTTTGTTGTTTTCTTTTTTTTAAAACTTTTAAAATATTATTAGACCAAATAATGTTTCCTGTATTTTTATCTACATTTAAAAAATAACCATCATTGGATAATAAAAAAATATTATTACCGTCTATTATAGGAATATTTGTTGAATTAATATCAATTTTCCAATTAATTAAAGCAGTATCTAAATTAATAGAAAACGCAGTTGATGTAGCTATAAACATAATATTGTTATCGTATATAACTAAATCGGACGACTGAAAAAAATCAGTATCATGAGCATACATAGATCGCATGATATTTTTAGTCCAATAAATACCTCCATTACTGGTATTCAGTTTTACTAAATCGCCAGAAGAATTTAGTACTACTAAATCTCCTTTTTCTGATACGGCCAAAGATAAAAGGTTTTGAGATTTAATAAAGGAAGAGACAGTTCTGACATCCCAGAGTATATCTCCTTTATTGATATCAAAACATAGTATTCTGTTGTCCTGGTTTATAAGAAATAATTTATCTTTAAAAATTTTAATTTTTGACTTTATTGGGATGCTATGATTTTTTATCCATATTAAATCACCACTATCAATAGAAAGTGAGTATATAAATCCAATATTGTCAGCTACAAAAATTTTATTTTCATGAATGGAAAAAGACAAATTTTTATATATTTTTTTATATATTTTTTTATAAATATTTTTTTTCCAGTTTATTTTGCCATCCAAATTTACGCTAAAAATCGTTCCTGTATCATCGGAAAAAATTATATTATTATTATCAACTAATGGCGAGGAAATGTTTTTTGATATTGTAAACTTATTTTTACCTATCTTTTTTTTTATAAAGTTTTTATTTAAGCCTGAAAAATAAATATGACCTAAAAAGTTCTGTTGGTTTAATCCTGACATTCTCCAAAAGAGATTTTTTTTCGGTTTTGAGAGTTTGACAGCTTTAGAAATGCTAAGTTCTTCTATTTCAACATTAGAGCTTGAATATACTTTTATAACTTCAATTTTATTTTTTTGATCTTCTTCTAATTCTGCTATTCTTTTTTTTTCATCTAATTCACCTGACCAGATACCAGTTTTTTTGTCAAAAGAACAATTTGAAAATAAAATAAATATTGAAAAAAATAGAAAAATTAAACGTATGTTATTCATCTGATATTAATGATAATCTTAGGTTTGCCATATCATAAAATTCCTTTTGCAAATTTTTTGTTGATAAAATTTGTAAATAAAATTGTTGTGCTTTTAAATTTTCCTTTTTATAACCAAAATAATCGCCTAGTAGCAATAAAGCGTGTGGTTTCCATATGGTGCCACTATTAATCAATGGTTTTAAAGTTTCTAATAATTCACTTTCGCTAACAAAATTAGACTCGTATATAGCTTTTTTAAAAATTATTAAATTTTTTATTTCGTCTTCAAATTTTTTATCCTTTAACATCAGATTAAATAATCTCAATAGCTCTTTTTCATCATTAATTAGATTTTCTTCTAATATTAGAAAAAATGACAATGCAGCATAAGTGTTTTCGTCTTCTAAAATTATATTTCTTAAAATTTCTGTAGCTTTTTTATTTTCATTATTATCTAAATAAATTTTGGCTTCTACATACTTATCAGAAAAATATAATTTTTTTTTTTCTTTATTGCTTATATAAAAACTTACTGAAATAATTATAATGAATATGATTGAAAAAAAAGAAAGTATTAAAATTTTGTTATTATTATAATATCTTATCGCTTTTTCTTTAAAACTAAGATTGTTTTGATTATTTGTAATTTCTTGATCCATTTAAATTGCTTTTTTTTAATTTTTATAAACATTCAGTAAAGATGGAAATTTTCTACTTTTTACTTCTTTACAATAATTTTTAACTCCTTTATCAATAAATTTTTTTATATTGAAATACTTTTTTACAAATCTTGGTCTAAAATTACTTAATCCTATAATATCATCTGTAACAAGTATTTGCCCATCACAATATTTTGAAGCTCCTATTCCAATAGTAGGAACTTTAATAGAATTAGTAATATTTTTTGCAAGACTTTCAACTACACACTCTATCACAATTGCAAAAACGCCTGCGTTTGAAAGTTCGATAGCATCTTCGAGTATTCTTTTTCTTTCTAAGTTATTTTTTCCTTTTATTTTAAAGTTTTTTGCAGTCTGTGGCAAAAGTCCTACGTGCCCTAAAACTGGTATTCCTTTTTTGGTAAGATATTGAATAATATTAATTATTTTTTTTCCTCCTTCTAATTTTACTGCATCGCATTTAGTTGAGTTAATTACCCTTTTGGCATTTTTATAAGCAATTAATTTATTTGAATAAGTTTTATATGGCATGTCACAAACTACAATACTTCTTTTGGTTTTACTTTTTACTGCTTTTGTATGAAGTATCATTGTATCAAGATTAACTTTCTTTGTGGTTTTCATTCCATACAAAACCATTCCAAGAGAATCTCCTACTAAAATAATATCACAGTATTTATCAAGAATTTCTGCTATGCTGCTTGAGTAAGCAGTTAAACAAGTTATTGGCACTTTGCCTTTTTTTTTTATAATTTTTTTTATAGTTATTTTACTCATTTATTGGAATTAGTTTGCTAAATTTACTTTTTAACTCTGATTTTTTTGAACAAAAAGACTCGCAAACTAAATCAAATTTTTCAATCAATTCTTTAGCATCTGAGTAATCTGATTGTTTTATTTTGAGTATTGTAAGCATATAAATTGCTTCTTCATTTTTTGGATTAAGCAAAATCACGTTATTTAAATTAATTTCCTCTTCTTTATCCTCTTTCTTTGAATTAAAGATTTTAGCTAGATACAGATAGGATTTTTCGCTTTTAGGATTAAATACTATATCTCTCTCAAATAAAATTTTAGATTTTTCAAACTGTTTTTTTTCAAAAAGCAACTTGCCTTCTTCAAAAAAACCAGCTGAAGCAAAATTTGCTTTTAATATGATAAGCAAATATATTATTAAAGCTTTTCCAGTAAGTGAGATTTTTTTCATATTAATAACATTATGTATCATATTTTATAGAAATTTAAGCACACTTAAATACCTTCACAATAAATATAAATTTCTTTGGATTCTTTTTTGCTGGCTAAAGGTTTGTATTTTATAACTTTTTTAAAGTTTTTTTTTGCCTTTTCGTTGATTTCGTTAAATATTGATCCCATAAATACTTTTGATAAAAAAATACCTTTATTTTGCAAAATTTTCATAGCTAAGTTCATTGCATTTAAGGACAATTCTCCAGTTCTATAAGAATCTAGTTCTTTATTTCCTGTAGTATTTGCAGCCATATCAGAAATAACTACATCAATTTTTTTACCAAAATAATTGAAAATTTTATCAATAATTTCTTTTTCCTGAAAATCTCCTTTTAAAAAATGTGTATTTTTAATTTTTTCCATAGATTTAATATCAATAGAAAGTATTTTTCCATTTTTTATTTTTTGACTAGCTACTTGAGACCAACCACCTGGACTAGAGCCCAAATCTAATAAATTGGAATTTTTTTTAATAAATTTAAATTTTTTATCTATTTCTATTAATTTATATGCAGACCTTGATCTATATCCATGTATTTTAGATTTTTGAAAAAAAAAATCTTTTTTCTGTTTGTTGAGCCAATTTTTTGAAATTTTATTATTTTTCAATTATATAATTTATTTTATAATTCTTCCTCATCATTTTCATTTTCATGAGTAGTAGATGTTTTTTTATTTTTTAGTCTGTAATGAAAAAAACTTATAGGGATTAACAGCAAATAAATTACCCCTGTAAAAAATAATGTTTCAAATGTATAAAAAATCAAAAGACTTACATAAATTCCAATTCCTAATAACAAAAAAACTGCTAAGCTTCGAGGAATTAGAATTCTTTTTAATGAATAGGTAGGCAATTTACTAACCATTAAAATTGAAGTTATTAAAATAGTTATCGAGCTTATTGTCGCATAATTTTCTATTTCTATTAATCCACTTTGGTTTAATATTAATGGTAATAAAACTAAACCAGCTGCTGCTGGTGACGGTACTCCTTCAAAGAAATTTATTTTCCAAGTTTCGTTTTCTTCAATAGTAGTTAAATTGAATCTTGCTAAACGGAGGGCACAACAAACTGCGTAAATTAATACCAACATCCAACCAAATTTATCAACTTCGTTTAAAGCCCAAAAGTACATTATAATACCAGGCGCTACACCAAAACTAATTACATCTGTTAATGAATCTAATTCTTTTCCTACCTTTGAAGTTCCTTTAATCAATCTTGCAACTCTTCCGTCAAGCGTATCCAAAATTGCGGCAAACCCTATCGCTATTATTGCCATTGAATAATTTAAATCTATTGCAAATTTAATTGAACTTAATCCTAAACAAACCCCAAAAATTGTTAGAGCGTTAGGTAGTAAAGATTTTGGATTCTTTTTTGTAATTATTTTGAATTCTTTTTTGTTTTCTATCATTTTTTAATTGCTATTAAAGTTTCTCCTCCAATTGTTTTTTGGTTTTGTTTTACAATTACTTTATAATTTTCAAAATATAGATCAACTCTGCTTCCAAATCTTATTATTCCAAATTTTTCACCTTGTTTAATTTCTTTATTTTCATTAACTTCACAAACAATTCTTCTAGCAATAAGTCCTGCTATTTGTACTAATATCAACTTTTCTCCATGCGTGTTGGTCATTTTAATATAATTTCTCTCGTTGTCCTCGCTTGCTTTATCTAAAGATGCGTTAATATATTTTCCAGGCTTGTAAAAAATTTCTTCTATTTTGCCCGAAGATGGTGATCTGTTAACATGACAGTCAAATACATTCATGAAAATACTTACCCTTGTAAACTGTTTATCTTCAAGCCCCAGCTCTTTTGGTCCCTTAATGTCAACAATTTGTGAAATTACACCGTCGGCTGGACTAATTAAATAATTTTCATCGTTGATAGGGAATCTTTCCGGATCTCTAAAAAAGTAATAAACCCAAACTGTTATTATAAAACTAATTATTCCAAGAAAATTAGAAATTAACAAAAGTATAAATGTTATAACAGCAGCTATTGCTAAAAACTTATAACCTTCTTTATGCAGTTTAGGAAATAATATATCTATCATATCAATATCTTTATAATTCTACGTTAATATGTATATTAAGTAATTAAATTCAATTGATAAAATTAAATTATAATGACCAAAATTAAAGTAAAAAACCCTGTTGTTGAGTTAGATGGAGATGAAATGACGCGAATAATATGGGATTTCATTAAAAAAAAATTAATTCTGCCTTATTTAGAAGTAGACATTAAATATTATGATTTAGGTATTAAAAATCGTGATAAAACTTCTGACAAAATCACTATTGATTGCGCAAAAGCTATTAAAAAATTTGGCGTAGGTATTAAGTGCGCAACAATTACTCCTGATGAAAATCGTGTTAAAGAATTTAATTTAAAAAAAATGTGGAGATCGCCCAATGGAACAATAAGAAATATATTAGGCGGTACTGTTTTTCGAGAACCAATTATATGTAAAAATATTCCAAAATTAGTACCTAGTTGGACAAATCCAATCGTAATTGGCAGACATGCATTTGGTGATCAATATAGAGCAACGGACTTTAAAGTTCCGGGTAAGGGTAAATTAGAGATAAAATGGACTTCTGAAGATGGAAAAGAAAAAAAAGAGTTTGAGGTATTTAATTTTAATGGACCTGGTGTTGCTTTATCAATGTATAACTTAGATCAATCCATTAAAGATTTTGCAAGAGCATGTATGAATTATGGATTAAACAGAAAATGGCCAGTTTATCTTTCAACTAAAAATACTATTTTAAAAAAATATGACGGAAGATTTAAAGATTTATTTCAAGAAGTTTATGAAAAAGAATTTAAAGAAAAATTTATCAAAAGAAAAATAACTTATGAACATAGACTGATAGATGACATGGTAGCTTGCGCAATGAAATGGAATGGAAATTATATTTGGGCATGCAAAAATTATGATGGTGATGTTCAATCAGATACCATCGCCCAAGGATTTGGTTCTTTAGGTTTAATGACTAGCGTCTTAATGTCTCCCGATGGAAAAACTATAGAATCTGAAGCCGCGCATGGCACTGTTACAAGGCACTATAGATTACATCAGCAAGGTAAAGAAACTTCTACAAATCCAATTGCTTCAATTTTTGCATGGGCAAGAGGTTTGTATCATAGAGGAAAATTAGATAACAATGAGAACTTAAAAAAATTCGTAAAAACCTTAGAAAAGGTTTGTATAGAAACTGTTGAAAATGGCTTTATGACAAAAGATTTAGCTGTATTAATTGGTAAAAATCAAAAATATCTTACTACAAATGAATTTTTAGAAGTAATAGATTCTAATTTAAGAAATAAATTTTAATTAATTTTTTTACTTAAAATTTTAAAAGCTTCGTCGATTTTATCTTTATTTGTTCCACCCGCTTGTGCAAAATCTTTTCTACCTCCACCGCCCTTACCACCAAGTATTTCAGAAGCAATTTTGACAAGTGATACTGCGTCATATTTTTTTGTTAATTGATTTGTTATTCCTACCGCAACGCCAACTTTTCCTTCGAAGGTAGAAAATCCAACCACTATACCTTCCTTAATTTCTTTTTTGCTTTGATCTACTATATTTCTTAATTCTTTTGGTGGAAAATCGTAAAGAACCTGGTGTCTTAAAGTAAAAGATCTCATTTTAATATCTTTTATAATATTTTTTGTTTTGTCTTTGATTATATTTTTAATTTTAATTTTATCTAATTGTTTATTTAAATTTTTAATATTTTCAGATAATGTGAAATCTTCTTTATAATCAGGTTTTGCCTTATATTTTATTAATTCTTTTTTGATTAAATCTATTTGGTCTTTTAGATTTTTTTCTTTTGCAGACTTATCTTTTTTTATAGATTTTTCATAATCTTCTAATTGTTTGTCTCTTAAAGCCTCAACTCTTCTAACGCCTGCTGCGATAGATGATTGGTTAATAATTTTAAATTTTCCTATATCTTTTGTATTTTTAACATGGGTACCTCCGCAAAGTTCGGTAGAAAAATAGCCTCCGTTTTCTTTTCCTATAGATAAAACTCTAACTTCATCACCATATTTTTCCCCAAACATAGCTAAAGCGCCTTTATCTACGGCTTCTTTAGTAGTCATAATTCTAGTTTTAACATCAGCTGCTGTATTTACCATTTTATTTACTTGATTTTCAATTTTTTCAATTTCCTCTTTTTCAATAGGTTTATTGTGGCTAAAATCAAATCTAAGTTTTTCAGGGCTAACCAAAGATCCTTTTTGAGTAACATGCTTGCCAAGTATTCTTCTTAGAGCTTCGTGCAGTAAATGCGTTGCAGAATGGTAAGCTCGTGCATTATTTCTTCTTTGAGAATTAATTTCCAGATTTACAGTTTGATTAACTTTTAAAAATCCTCTTTCAATTTTTCCATAATGAACATGTAGATCTTCCATTTTTTTTTGGGTATCTTTAATAACTACTTTACAATCGTTGGAGTAAATTACTCCTTGGTCTCCAACTTGTCCCCCAGATTCAGCATAAAACGGTGTTTGATTGGTTATTATTTCAACTTCATCACCAGTTTTTGCTTCACTCACAAAATCTTTACCAGTTGATATTTTAAGAACAACGCCTTCAAGTTTATCAAATTCGTAACCTAAAAATTCTGTAGGATTAAGTTTTTCTCTAACTTTAAACCATTTTTCTTCTAAAGATTTATCACCAGACCCTTTCCAGTTAGCTCGTGCTAGTTTTTTACTTTTTTCCATTTCTTTATCAAAACCAGCATTATCGACTTTTATATTTTTATTTTTTAAAATATCAGCAGTAAGATCGACTGGAAATCCGTAAGTATCATATAGTTTAAAAGCGATTTCTCCAGGAAAAGAATTGTTTTTAACTTTGCTTAGATTGTCATTTAAAATCTCTATTCCTCTATTAAGTAATGAAGAAAATTTCTCTTCTTCTGCCTTCAAAGTTTCTGTAATTAGAGGTTCCGCTCTCTTTAGTTCAGGATAAGAATCAGACATCTCATCAATTAAAGTTGTTACCATTTTATAGAAAATTGGTTCTTTGCTACCCAAAGTGTGTGAATGCCTCATGCCCCTTCTCATTATTCTTCTTAAGACATATCCTCTACCCTCATTCGAAGGTAGAACGCCCTCTGCAATTAAAAAAGAGCTAGCCCTGAGATGATCTGCTATTACCCTGTGGCTAGATATATTCTCTTTTGTAACTTTGCTTTTTGTTAAATTTGAAGAAGCATCAATTAAAGTTTTAAAGTGGTCTGTCTCATAGTTGTCGTGAGTTCCTTGGAGTAATGCCGAAATTCTTTCAAGACCCATTCCTGTATCTACTGATGGTTTTGGAAGATTTATTCTTTTTTCCTTTGAAATTTGTTCAAACTGCATAAATACAAGATTCCATATTTCTATGAAACGATCTCCGTCTTGATTCTTGCTTCCAGGAGGTCCTCCTTTTAAATGTTCTCCATGATCGTAAAATATTTCAGAACATGGTCCACAAGGTCCTAGGTCACCCATAGACCAAAAGTTATCACTTGTTGATATTTTATAAATTCTACTTTCTGGCAAGCCAGCAATTTTTTTCCATAGATCGAAAGCTTCCTTATCTTCTGAATATACACTTACACTAAGCTTATTTTTAGATATTTGAAATTCTTTAGTTATTAAGTTCCATGCTAATTCTATAGCAACATCTTTAAAATAATCTCCAAAAGAAAAATTTCCTAGCATTTCAAAAAATGTGTGGTGCCTTGGTGTATAACCAACATTTTCTAAATCGTTATGTTTACCTCCTGCTCTAACACATTTTTGAGATGTAACTGCTCTTTTATAACTTCTTTTTTCAAGACCCGTAAAAACATTTTTAAACTGAACCATGCCTGAATTGGTAAACATTAATGTTGGGTCGTTGCTTGGAACTAAATTGCTAGAATCAACTATTTGATGATTTTTTTTTGAAAAAAAATTTAAAAATGATTTTCTTACATCTTTTAATGTTTTTGAGCTCATTTATCTTATAAATACAGTTTTTTATAATGATGTCTAGACGGGAAGAAAGACGCCTATTTAGGCGTCTTTCTTAAGAGAGCTAAGAGTTTAACTGTTTAATCTTTTTTAGTACTATCGGGTTTTTCTGGTGTAGGATTTCCTTCAATTTTCTTAGAAATTAGTCCTGCCTTTGTTCTAATTGCCATTTCTATTTCAGCAGCTATTTTTGGATTTTGCTCAAGGAAAATTTTAGCATTTTCTCTACCTTGGCCAATTTTTTCACCTTTATACGCATACCATGCCCCTGATTTTTCCACTACATCTGCTTTTGATCCTAAATCAATCAATTCTCCAGTTTTGCTTATTCCTTTGCCATACATCAAATCAAATTCAATAACTTTAAATGGAGGCGATACCTTATTTTTTACAACTTTTACTCTTGTTGAATTACCTACTATTTGTTCTTTTTCTTTAATAGCTCCTATTCTTCTAATATCCATTCTAACTGAAGAATAGAATTTTAAAGCATTTCCTCCAGATGTTGTTTCAGGGTTACCAAACATAATCCCAATTTTCATTCTTATTTGATTAATAAATATGACCATTGTATTAGTTTTTGCTATTGAGCTTGTTAATTTTCTAAGAGCTTGACTCATCAATCTAGATTGTAAGCCTACATGGTGATCTCCCATTTCGCCTTCTAACTCCGCTCTTGGTGTCAAAGCAGCTACTGAATCAACTACTAAAACTGAAATAGACCCAGATTTAATTAATGTGTCTGCTATTTCTAACGCTTGTTCACCTGTGTCTGGTTGAGAAATTAAAAGTTCTTCTGTTTTTACTCCTAATTTTTTTGCATAAACTGGATCTAACGCATGTTCAGCGTCAACAAAACCACAAATTCCACCTACTTTTTGTGCTTCTGCGACTACCTGTAATGCTAGTGTTGTTTTACCAGATGATTCTGGGCCATAAATTTCTACTATTCTTCCTTTTGGTAGCCCTCCAATTCCTAAAGCTAAATCCAAACTCAACGATCCTGTTGATATAGATTCAATATTTATAGCGGCCTTTTGGCCTAGCTTCATCACAGAGCCTTTACCAAAATTCTCATCTATCTGGCTAATTGCAGCCTCTAAAGCCTTGTTTTTCTCCTTAGTTTCAACTTCTTGATTTTTGTTAGATTTCACTATTTTTAAGCTATTTTTAGTCATAGTTTCCTTTTTTTTTATAAATTTATATAACGAATCATGAATATAAATGTACACATTTTGTTCTTTTTATCAATAGCTAATAAAATCCTTTTAAATCGCTACTTTTAACTAGCTAAATTAAAATCTTACTAATTTAAATTTAGCTGCCCGGCTGTTAACCGACCTATTGATGATAAAAGATTAAACTGTGATACAAAAAAATTTCTCTCCGAACTTGCTAAATCAATTCTAGAATTAAGAAGAATAGTTCTAGACTGTATTACTTCCAATGTTGTTCTATTATTCCCAGATTCATATTCAATTGTTATTCCTTCATTTGCAATTTCAGCAGCAGTCACTTGAGATCTAATTGAATCAAGAACACTTTTAGAAGATTGGTAACTAGACCAAGCATTAGCCACCTCTGTCTCAACTACTTTTTTGCTGTCCTGTAGTAAAAGCTCTTTTTGATTTCTTAGTTCTTGAGTTTTTTTTAAATTAAATATGTTACTTCCTCCAGAAAATAAGGGCCATGTGGCTGTCGCCGTTAATGTTTGCTGGGTTCTATCTTGAACAGTTGAACTTAGATCTTCTTGCTCAGCAATTTTGTAAGATATAGTAGCAGAAGGAGAAAGATCGGAACCAGCTATGGTGACATCTAATTTAGACTGCTCATATTCAATTATAGCTATTTGCAAATCTGGATTTTCTAAAATAGAAATATCATAAGCTGAAGCCAGGCTTTTAGGTAAAAATAGATTTAATTCTTTGATTTCTTGGAGATTATTTGATGGTTTTTTTCCAACAATTTTTTCAAAATTTGCTTTGCTGGTTATTAAATCATTTTGAGCAGCAATTAATTGAGCTCTAGCACCAGAAAGAGATGATTCTGATTGTGCTAAATCAGTCAAATTTATCTCTCCTTTTTCTAGTCTGTTTTGATCAGTTTCTACTTGTCTTTCCAACAAATCTACATTTTTTAAATTAATATTGACTTTTTTCTTGCTTAACAATAAGTCGGTGTGCGCTTTTGCAGCTAATAACAATATTTCCTGCTCAATTTTCTTAAGTTTAAACTCAGCTAAACTATACCCATATTTTTTCTTCTTTAAATTTGCAACTCCACCAAACCCTTGGAAAATTTTTTGTTCTATTTTTATAGATTGTTCAGATGGCTTAAAGTTAGATACGCTTCCTTTGGTATTATCTTGTTCGCTTACATAGCCTGAGATCGTAACATTGGGAAGAAAATCACTTATTGCTTCTCTCTGCTCTTCTTTTGATGCCCTCATGCTTGCTCTTTCAGCATTTAATTTAGGATTATTTAAATAAGCCGACCGCAAAGAATCTATTAATGTATCTGCATGTGATGCATTTACATAAAATAAAAATATTATAGGAAAAAAAATTTTTTTTAAGTTTTTCATTTAATTATTTAAATATTGTTTTTTTGATTTCATGATTTTTATTTAAAAACAAAACTATAGATGCAGATTTACTTAAATCTTTGACCATTTGCAAAGTAATTCTTTCATAAAACATTATAAAACGTTTTATTTTATTATATGACATTATTTTTTTATTTAAATGCGACCTTTTTCTCAATTTTAACTCTTGAAGCAACCTCCATTTAAAAACCATTTTAAAATTTGGAACCTTAATAAAAATAAAAGAATCTATTTTTAAAAATATTTTTCTATATTCGTTTTTAAGTTTTTCGTTAACATATTTTCTCCAAAACATATCTTTATCCTCACTTTTTTCTAAAATATTTATAGGTTTTTTTATTAGATAGCTGGCTTGAGGTTTTGCTCCTACACACCAGCCTTCCAAAATTACAATTTCAGGCTTTGTCTTTATATTAAGCCAATTTCTTTTATTAAAACGGTCATCTAAACTTTTATTAAATTTTGGTATTTTAAATTTTTTAAATTTATTTTTATTTAATAAATTGAAAAAATTATTAAGATAATTTAAATCATGTGTTCCAGGAACTCCTCTAGTCTTTAGCAAAGGATGTATTGCTTTGGACATTCTGATACGCTCATTTAATGTATTATAAAAATCATCAATTGAAATTGTTAGTATTTTTCTTTTAAAATATTTTTTTAATATAATTTTTAAAATTTCAGAAATAGTAGTTTTTCCTGCTCCCTGACCTCCTGAAAATCCTAAAAATAAAATTTTTCCTTTTTTTTGGTATTTTTTATCTATCCAAAAAGACATTGGTATATAAGTTTTTTTTAAAATTTTAATTTTAACTTTTTTAGTTTGATTTAAAATTTTTTCTTTACTTAAAAATCTTAGATAATCTTTTTGAACTTTTAAAAAACAATCCTCTGTTTTTTTCATTTTTTTTTATCAAGGGGATGATTGGCGCCATCATTAACAACAACATTCTTGAATTCAAAAGGTTTGACTCCTTCAATGCATGCAACATTTACACTATATATTTTTGGATTAATTCTTGGATTTGTGTGCGTGTGTATTCCGCAGTTTGAACAAAAATAATGTTTGGCTGTTTTGGTATGATATTGATAAAGTTTCAAAATTTCTTGACCTTTAACTATTTTTACATCATCGGGGCCAACCATGGTCATAATGTAACCCTTTCTTTTGCAAAGCGAGCAGTTACACCGAATAAGTTTTTCAAACCCACTTTCTGGTAACTTTACATCAATTTCTACTCCGCCGCAGTGACAAGTTAATTTTTTCATATGTTCTTTAATTTAAATTTTTTAGCATGATTTTAATATCGTGGTAACAGTTATCCACATAGCATCTGTAGGTATTTTTAAATGTTCATGCTTTGATTCTATTTAGATTCTTTTTTGGACTCAAAATACAACCTAAAAGTGGGTTTTCTCTAATCTTGCAACATGCGCTCTATTATTGTAAATTAGAACAAAAGAAGAACACTATGAAATTACTATTACCATTCCATATAAACAAAGTTGGTGCTGGCTTTCCTTCTCCAGCAACAGATTACATAGAAGACGATATCGATCTAAATTCTCATCTAATTAAGAATATACCATCAACTTTTCTTATTAGAGTGCAGGGCAAATCTATGAATGGCGTTGGAATTCATGATGGCGACCTTTTAATAGTAGATAGAAGTTTGAATCCTAAAAACTTTTCCACTGTAGTTGCTAATGTTAATGAGGAATTAGTTGTAAAAAGCTTTTTAAAAGAAAACAACCAATCCTTTCTAACTTCTGGTTCTAAAAATTCAAAAGATAAAATTAATTTAAGCGAGAACCCTGAAATACTTATTTGGGGTGTGGTTACTTACGTTATTCATGCTTTATAATAATAAAATAGCACTGGTTGACTGCAATTCTTTTTATGTTTCTTGCGAAAGATTATTCAATCCATCAATAAATAAAAAGCCAGTTGTGGTTCTTTCTAGTAATGATGGTTGTGTAATATCTAGATCTACAGAAGCAAAAAGTTTAGGAATAAAAATGGGAGAACCTTACTTTAAAGTAAAGAAAATAGTAAAAGAAAATGACGTAAAAATTTTTTCAACAAATTTTGCATTATATGGAGATATATCAAGAAGAGTCATGAAAACTTTGAAACAATTTTCTCCACAAATGGAAATTTATTCTATCGACGAAGCTTTCTTAGATTTGTCTTCAATAAAAAATGAAAATTTGTTAGAACACGGTTACAAAATTAGAAAAACTATTTTACAATGGACTGGTATACCAACAAGTATTGGGATTGGATCGACAAAAACTTTAAGTAAAGCGGCAAATCATATTGCGAAGAAGGAAAAATCAGGAGTTATTGATTTAGTAAACTCAAAAAAAATGGATGAACTTCTTGCAAAAATAAAAATAAATGATGTGTGGGGTGTCGGACGACAACTAACAAAATTCTATGCTAAAAATGGAATAAATACTGCTTATGACCTTAAAAAAGTACATAATAGTTGGATAAAAAAAAACACAAGCGTTTTTGGATCACGTACTGCAATGGAGTTGAGAGGGATTTCTTGTACGTCCTTGGAACCTTATGAAGAAAAAAGAAAAAATTGCTGTGTATCAAGATCCTTTGGTAAAAAAGTTACAAAACTAGAAGAACTTAGTGAAGCTATAACAAAACATTGTCTAAATGCAGCTGAAAAAATAAGGCTAGACAAACAAACTACAAAAAAAATAACCATTTTCATAAGAACAAGTCCTTTTCAAATAAAAAATGGTTACTATGCAAACTCAAGAGATTTGGATTTGCCCATAAGAACAAATGATAGCATTATATTAATTAAACAAGCTTTAACCGCTTTAAAGAGTATTTACAAAAAAGACTACCGATATCAAAAAGCAGGTATAATTCTCTCTAGTTTAAAAGATGAAAATACTTATAATAAAAATTTATTTTCAAAAATAAACAACGATGAAAAAAGAATAAAATTAATGCAAGCAATCGACCATACAAATATCAAATATGGTCGCCATGCTTTAAGTATTGCTCAAGCTGGAATAAAAAAGGGATGGAATATCAAAAGACAGTATTCTTCTAAAATTGACACTGCTTGCTTTCAATTACTACCTACTGTCAGAAATTTCTAGACTTTCTATATTATCGATATTTTCTAAAGAGTTATTGAGTTCTTCTAAATTTGTACGTTTAGAAATTTTCAAAATAATAAAAACAAAAAATAATAGAAAAATAATAGGCAAAGAAGAAAAAAAGTTAATATTTTTGTAAGTAAAAAAAAGATAAAATAGCAAATATATTGATGAACGAAAAATCACTATATTTCTAAATACAGATATAATTGCCAAAGAATGAAAAACTAACCCAAAAAAATTCATTTTTGATGGCAAAATATATCGCTTGCCTCTTATAGAAGATATAGAGACTCGATTTTTAATGGCTCTAACCACAGAACTGGAGAAAGAATTCCACAAATACGGCTTTTGAATTAAAATAATTGCATGATTTTTAGGTAAGCAAGTAAAGTTTCCAAATTTAATTAACTTTCCAGTAAATATCAAAGTTAACAGTTTGTGAAACTCGTATAAAACTTTAAAAATTAGACTTTCTGATCTTTTATATCTATTTCCAGTAATTGTCTTGTCAGGATTCTCTTCGGCTTTTTTAAAAAAATCATTAAGCTCCTCTGGTCTATCCTCTCCATCGGCATCCATTATAATAACATTGTCGAAATTTTCATTTTTACAAATGAATTTTAGACCAGCGGCAATACATCTTTGGTGCACTCTGTTTTCTTTCATGTTTAAAATTTTAACAGATTTTATTTTTTTTAATTGAAATTCTATAGTTTCTCTAATTTCGGTTGATGCATCATTAACAATTACAACACTAACATCAGCTTTCCAATTTTTAACTTGAAAATCAATTTCATTTATTAATTTGGAAACTGATTTCCAATCATTATAAAGAGGTATTAAAATTATAAAATTCTTCATCTCTTGCCGTATAAACATAATTTATTGTTATTTATTTTGATTTTAACAGATAAATCGCCAGGACATACACCATTAACTATAATAAATCCATTGTCTTCAACTAATTTTAAAAACTTTTCTATAGACATTTTTTCGAAAGCTGATGAATATGAGAACCACTTTGGCTTAGATTCTAAATGATATGACAAATTACCAGCATGCCACTCGTCTCCTATTACAAAATCAATTCTATTTGTAAAATTTTCCTCCCATTTATTTTGAATTTTTTCAGCAATTTTTCTTCCAGGATAGTCTGTTCTTTTGTCGTCATAGCTCAAAGATATATAAAGATAAACTGCGGGAGAGAGAAGAAATAAAAACAAAAATATATTAAAAAAATATTTTAAATTTTTTAAATTAACTTGCTTTTGAAAAATATATATTAGCAAAACTCCACTAAATAAATAAAAAGGAGTCATCCACATAGTCCTAATTTTTATACCCATTAATAATGAGGTTAAAAAAATTAAAATTATTGGCGCTAAATTAATTATTAATAAAAATAATAACTTTTTATCTCGAAAATTAAATTCTATTCTAAATTTTTTAATAACAAATAAAAACATAATAAAAAAAGGCAGTAAAATTCCAATTTGTTTTATTAAAAAAATAAACGGATGATAAAGATGATTTAAATAGCTTAAATTTTCAGCACCAGTTCTGCTTAATGCATATGCAAGTGTTATATAATTATTTTCATGTAGCCAGATAAAGTGTGGTATTAAAATTAAAAAAAATGTTGAGAGAGAAATTAAACAGTTCCAGTTAATTTTTTTTTTAATTATTAGGTAAATAAAAAATATATCTATAGCAACTAGCAAATAAATGAATAGATATTTTGATAGAACTCCTAAAGCGGCAAATAAACCAAATAGCAGCCAATCTAAATTATTATTTTTCTTTATGCCTTTCCAGCAATAATAAACTGTTAAAGACCAAAAAGGTAACTGACATACGTTAACATTAAATTCAGGCGTGGTAAAATTATAAAAATAAATTCCTTCTAACAAAAATAAAGATATTAAACTATGTATTTTATTATCGAAAAAATCTAGCGAAAGTTTCCAAACTATAAAAAAACTTAATACAACAAAAATTTGGCTAAGAAAATAAAATATCCAATCTTGATTTCCAAATATAATAAAAAAAAATCCAGGGAACCATGAACTTAAAGGAGGATGTTTGTCCCATCCAAGAGGCCAGCCTTCACTCCATGCGATAGCCTCTATGACATCTAACGGAAGATTATTGTTTGAAATAGAAGGAACTAATGTCCAAATTACGGTGTGAGAAAGTAAAAAAAATATTAATATTTTGTGAATATTTTTTTTTTTGATTGTCATATATTCTTGAACTTATACAAGTTTATCTGTCTTGACACCTGGAAAATCGTAAATATACTGACCGGCTTTAAACAATTTTAATTGTGTAGCAAATGGCAAAAAAATATATCCCAAATGAAAAAGAGAAGTATATGTGTGCTAAACAAAAAGCATACTTTAAAAAAAGACTAGTCGAATGGAAAAATGAAATTTTAGGATCAAACAATAAAAGTTTATATTTAAGTGAAATAGACCATGAAATTTCCTCGCCTGATATTGTAGATCAAGCTTCATCTCAAACGGAAAAAAACGTTGAAATGCGAACATTAAATAGACAGAGAAAACTTTTAAGCAAGATTGAAAATGCAATTAAAAAAATTCAAGATAACACATACGGTTATTGTGAAGAAACTGGAGAGCCCATTGGAATTAAAAGATTAATAGCTAGACCAATTGCAACATTATCAATTGAAGCTCAAGAAAAACACGAAAAAAACGAAAAAATATTTGCAGATATTTAAGGTTTAGGAATAGTCTCGCCTTTTTTTAAACAGTCATAACCTTTTATAACAGCTTCTCTTGCAGATATTAGTTCATACCATCTAGTAAGATTATTAAAATTTTTTAGTCCTATATCATGCCAATTGTGTCTAGCTATCCAAGGAAATGTTGCTATGTCTGCAATTGAATAGTTTTTTCCTGCCAAATAAGTTGAGCTTGATAAATGTTCATCTAAATCTTTATAAATTCTTTTTGCAATATTGAAATACCTTTCTTCACCAAATTTACTTTTTCCAGGATTATAGTAATGAAACTGATGATGCTGTCCTAGCATCGGTCCAATATCCCCCATTTGCGCCATTAACCATTGATTAATAAGATGTCTATTATTTGAATCATAAAATTTACCACTCAATTCTGCTAAATAGATCAGAATAGCTCCCGACTGAAAAAAACTAACTTTATTTTTGTGGTCAGTAATTGCTGGTATTTTGCTAAGAGGACTTATTTTTCTAAAATTAGATTTAAACTGATCGCCTTTTAAAAGATTTACTTCTGTTATTTTATAATTAAATTGTATTTCCTCCAACATAATAGATATTTTTCTTCCATTAGGTGTATTAGAGTAAAATAATTCAATCACTTTTCTTAACGCCCAGCCTGCTCTGAACACTTTTTGAAGTTGTTGTAAATTCGAACCTATATTTTTCGTTAGGTCTTGCTAATTTAAAACATGCTCTTGCTGCAAGAGCCCCCTCATGAAAGCCAGATAAAATTAATTTTAATTTACCAGGATATGTACAAATATCTCCAATAGCAAAAATCCCCTCTTTATTTGTTTGAAAATTTTCCGTGTTAACTGGTATTGTTTTTTTGTCTAAGTTCAAACCCCACTCTGCTATTGGACCCAACTTCATTATTAAACCAAAAAATCCAAGCACGTAATCTGTTTTGATTTCTTCTTTTTTTCCTTCATCATTTTTTATTATAATTGAGCTAATACTATTTTTTCCTTCTATGCTTTCTATTTGAAAGGGTGTTTTTATTTTAATCTTACCTTCTTTTTCTAATTTATTAACTGTATCGAAACTATGCTGCGCGCCTCTAAACTCTTTTCTTCTATGCACCAATATTACCTCACTAATTTTTGATAATTCTATAGCCCAGTCTAAAGCTGAGTCTCCCCCTCCAAAGATACAAACTTTTTTTTCTTTAAAAAAATTTTTATCTTTAACTGAATAAAAAACTCCTTTATTTTCAAAAGCTTCGGCCCCTTTAACTGAAAATTTTCTTGGTTCAAATGACCCGACCCCTCCAGCAATTATTACATTTGGTGCAACGAAAATTTTATTTTTACTTGTTTCAATTTTCCAATTATTTTTTTCTTTAGATACTTGTTGTACTCTCTCATTTAAATGAAAATTAGTTTTAAAAGGTTTAATTTGATCAATTAAATTTTTTGTTAGAGTCTCTCCAGTACATTCTGGTATAGCTGGTATGTCATAAATAGGTTTGTCTGGATATAACTCAATACATTGACCTCCAACTTTATCTAAATTATCAACGACTTCAGACTTTAATCCGATTATACCTAACTGATGCACAACAAATAAACCAACGGGTCCCGCGCCAATTACCAATGCATCTGTTTTAATCATAAATTAATTATCCTTGTTTTGATGGCATTTTTACGACTAAACCATCTAATTCATCTGTCACAGTTATTTGGCATGTTAATCTACTAAATTTATTAGGTTCGTAAGCCGTATCTAACATATCTTCTTCCGCGCTTTCTTTCTTTGGTAATTTATCAAACCATTTTTCACCTACATAAACATGACAGGTTGCACATGCACAAGATCCTCCACAGTCAGCATCGATTCCTGGAATATTGTTTTGAACAGCTCCTTCCATTACAGTTAATCCGTTTGGAACTTCCTGAACATGCGATTTTCCGTTATGTTCTATATAAGTAATCTTTGGCATGATCTAATCATTTAAATATATGCTAAATAAAATAATGCAATAGATAAAACGATATGCTTTAATAGTTTAGTGGATTTTTACTTATGGCGACGAAATATCAAGATATTTACCAAAGATCTATAAAGGATCCCCAGGATTTTTGGTCGGAAGTAGCGAATGATATATTTTGGTATAAAAAACCAACAAAAATTTTAAATTCTGATAATCCACCTTTTTACAAATGGTTTCAGGATGGAGTAACAAATACCTGTTATAATGCTGTAGATCTGCATGTTAAAAAAGGTAAGGGAGAAAAGACAGCTATTATTTACGATAGTCCAATAACAAATTCAAAAAAAAAAATAACTTATAACGAATTAAAAGATCAAGTTTCAATTTTTTCTGGAGCGTTAGTAAATCAAGGAATAAAAAAAGGAGATAGAGTGATAATCTATATGCCAATGATTCCTGAAGCTGTAATCGCCATGTTGGCTTGTGGAAGAATTGGAGCTGTTCATTCTGTAGTTTTTGGTGGTTTTGCTCCAAATGAACTTGCTAGCAGAATAGATGATTCAAAAGCAAAAATTATTTTATCAGCTTCTTGTGGTTACGAACCAGGTCGAACAATTGAATATAAACCACTACTTAAAAAGGCAATCGAATTAGCAAAACATAAACCAGAAAAATGTATTATCTACCAAAGAAAAGATTTTAAAGTTGATTTAGAAAAAAATGATATTGATTGGAATGATGCAATAAAGAACGCAAAACCAGTTGATTGTGTTAAAATGAAAGCTAACGACTATGCCTATATTCTTTACACGTCGGGAACAACAGGTGTTCCTAAAGGAATTGTCAGGGATATTGCAGGACATATCGTTGCACTAAAATGGACCATGAAAAATATTTATAACATTAACCCAGATGATGTTTGGTGGTCAGCAAGTGATATCGGCTGGATAGTAGGACATTCATATATTGTTTATGCTCCCCTCTTCCATGGATGTACAACAGTACTATTTGAAGGAAAACCAGTTGGCACACCTGATGCTGGAGTTTTTTGGAGAATTATTTCTGAACATAAAGTAAAATCACTTTTCACTGCACCTACTGCTTTTCGTGCAATTAAAAAAGAGGATCCTAATGGAAATTTTTTTAAAAAGTATGACTTATCTTCTTTTGAATCTTTATTCCTAGCAGGAGAAAGAGCAGATCCAGATACATTAAAATGGGCAGAAGGTTTATTAAAAGTTCCAGTAATTGATCATTGGTGGCAAACAGAAACAAGTTGGGCAATTAGCGCGAATTGCGCAGGAATAAAACTAGAAAAAACAAAATATGGATCCGCATGTAAACCAGTTCCAGGTTACGATGTAAAAATATTAAAGAGTGACGGTAAAGAAGCAAAACCTAATGAAATGGGAGATGTGGTAGTTAAACTTCCTCTTCCTCCAGGAACTTTTCCAACGCTTTGGGGTGCTGATCAAAGATATAAAGAAACTTATATGTCAAATTATCCCGGTTACTATCAAACGTATGATGCGGGACATATTGATGAGGATGGATATGTTTGGATTATGTCACGAACAGATGACATCATTAATGTTGCCGGCCACAGATTATCAACGGGTGCCATGGAAGAAGTTTTAGCAGAACATAAAGATGTTGCAGAATGTGCGGTCTTAGGCATTGCCGATAAATTAAAAGGACAATTACCCATTGGTTTATTAACGCTTAAAGCTGGTGTCACAAAAAAACACGAAGATATTTCAAAAGAATGCGTGCAAATGATTAGGCAAAAAATTGGTCCTGTTGCAGCTTTTAAAACTGCAATTGTTATAAAAAGATTACCTAAAACAAGGTCAGGTAAAATCCTAAGAGGAACTGTTAGAAAAATTGCTGATGGTGAAACATATAAAATGCCCGCAACTATCGATGATCCTGCAATTCTAGATGAAATTAAAGAAGATCTAAAAAAAAATAATATTTTAAAATCTTAAAGGTTTACCATTAGCTTTTTCAATAAGTTTGCCATCCCAAACAATTGCTTTTCCATTTACAATCGTTCCTAAAGGAAAACCTTTT
>Ga0310344_10000032_pt1 | contig 142340 bp, 132 predicted proteins | sample HC15DNA20200_MG_FD_203801 | JGI IMG/M metagenome (GOLD analysis project Ga0310344, IMG submission 203801) | Marine microbial communities from station ALOHA, North Pacific Subtropical Gyre - HC15-DNA-20-200_MG | ecosystem: Environmental > Aquatic > Marine > Oceanic | place: Pacific Ocean...
GCAGATGATCCGCTGACCTGCGTTGTACGTGGGACGGGGAAAACACTAGACGATCCAAAAAGATTCAAGGGAGTGTTAGAAAGTATGTATTAACTTTTTTTGAATCATGGTTGTTAGGTAAAGGAATTAAGGTGATTAAGCGAGGTAGCAAAGTTACAGTTATTGGATTGGTGTTACCAGTTCGTGTTTGGGCACAGAGGTTCGCACTTTTGGGCTTTTTTACCCTTTCTTTTGCTCTTATTGTTTTTAGTAGATCAGATTGGACAGGGATTCCACAGATTCGTACGACTATTGTCGATACTGTCTCACCTATTTTGTATGTTTTGAATCAACCTGTTGAAGCCTTGAGTAATGCTACTATGAGTGTAGAGAACTTTTTTTTAGTTTATACCCAAAACCATAAGCTTAGAGATGAAAATGCGAGACTTTTGCAGTGGGTTCATGAAGCGCGGAGATTGGGGGTAGAAAACGCTACCCTAAGAGCACAACTGGCCTATGTACCTGACAAAAGAACACATTTTGTTACCGCTAGAGTAGTTGCGGATACAGGAGGCACCTTCTTTCAATCAATTTTAATTAATGCTGGCGCACAAGAATATATTCGTCTCGGACAAGCAGTTGTATGGCAGGGAGGTCTGGTTGGCAGAATAGTTGAAGTTGGTGAACGCACTTCCAGGGTTTTGCTCATGATTGATATAAATTCGCGCATTCCTGTTATGATTCAATCAACTGGTGATAGGGCGATTTTAAAAGGAGATAACTCTTCCCGACCGAGATTAGAATTTTTGCCAGGAAATTCCCCAATTTCTCCAGGGGACTGGGTTGTTACGTCCGGTCACGGAGGCGTTTATCCCCCTGGAATTGCTGTCGGAGCTGTTGCCCAGATATCGGATGGAGTTATTACTTTACAACCAATGGTTGAATGGTCAAAACTCAGCCAGGCAATAATTCTAGACTACGGCGTTAATGGAATTTTGCCGCCTCCTGAGAGATTGCCAGCCTCGTCAAACACATCAAAGTAATGAATACATTACCTATAATTTTATGGTTAAAGCGTTGTTTGGTTAATATTTTACCAATGTGCATGACATTTCTTTTTGTTTTGATCGGCTATTTACCTTGGCCAATTAGTTTTTTTGCTGAAATAGCCCCTGCCTTTGCAATAATTTCATTATATTATTGGTTGGTATTTAGACCAGATCTAATGCCTTATTTTGTAGTATTCAGTTTGGGAATATTGCAAGACGCTATATCAGGCGCTCCTTTTGGCCTTTATGCCATGGTTTATATCATAATCAGGGCACTGGTGATCAATCAACGCCGGTTTATAATCGGAAAGCCATTTTGGGTGTTTTGGGTTGCATTTGGCTTAGTTGCTTCTATCGCCGGGTTACTATCTTGGTGCTTGGCCTCAATATACAGAGGGGCAGTACTACCAACTGACGCTCCTTTAATAGCCTTAATTATGACTGTGACACTTTTTCCAGTTATTGCGTGGATATTTTTACAAGTTCAACGAAAAGTCATAGGTACGATGGGTGCGTAATGTTAAATCGCGAAGGAGAGCGTTCGAGAATGTTCTCGAGAAGAGCGGCTATCCTCACCGGAGGAAAGCTAGCTTTACTTTCAGTGCTAATTGGTCGGATGTACTACTTACAAGTTACTGAGGCAGATAGATTCCAGTTATTAGCAGAAGAAAATAGAATAAATTTAAGACTTCTTTCTCCTAATCGAGGCCATATACTTGACCGTTTTGGAGTACCACTAGCTATTAATCAACAAAATTATCAAGTGTTGGTAAAATCGGAAAATACTCCCGATGTCAAGGATACTCTCAAAAAATTAGGTCAGCTTATTCCATTGTCAGACGCTGATTATGAAAAAATTCTACACGAAGCATCACAAAGTAAACAGTTTGTTCCTGTCTTAATACGTGAATTTTTAAACTGGGAAGATGTAGCGCGTATCGAAGTGAATGCTCCTGACTTGCCAGGAGTCTTTATTCAAGTTGGCTCGAAAAGACACTATCCAAAGGGAGAATCTGTTTTTCATTTATTGGGATATGTTGGAGCTGTATCTGCTAAGCAACAAACAGGAGATCGTTTGCTTGAGCTACCTGGTTTTCGAATAGGACGAAGCGGAGTTGAAAAAAAATTTGACATAGCATTACGAGGTCAAGCGGGATCTAGCCAACTTGAAGTTAATGCACTTGGACGTGTTATTAGAGAAATAAGCAGAACTGAGGGGCAATCTGGGGAAACTTTAGTTTTAACAATTGACTCATCTTTACAGCAAGTCGCGATGGAGGCACTTGGAGATAATACAGGTTCTATAGTGGTTCTAGATGTAGATACAGGCGCGACTATGGTTCAAGCTTCCACACCCAGCTTTGATCCTAATAGCTTTGTAGATGGCCTGACTGAATCCGAGTGGGAAAAGCTTGCAGATGATGAAAGGGCACCCCTACGCAATAAGGCTATAGCAGGTGAGTATGCTCCAGGTTCAACTTTTAAAATGATTGTCGCTCTTGCTGCTTTGGAGGCTGGGCTTATAAATGAGAAAACAAAATATTTCTGTAAGGGTAGCATAACACTAGGAGATGGAAAGTTTCATTGTTGGAAAGCAGCTGGTCATGGCGAAACGAACTTGAGAAAAGGTATTGCCCAATCTTGTGATGTCTATTTTTATGAATTATCACGTAGAGTTGGAATAGATAGAATAGCAAATATGGCAAAACGCTTTGGATTAGGCCAACTGCTTGAGATGGATATTCCAGGGTCTCGACCCGGTGTAATTCCTACAAAGGCATGGAAGAATGCTGTTATCGGAAGACCGTGGGTGCAAGGGGAAACTCTTCTCACAGCTATAGGACAGGGGTTTGTTCTTGCTACGCCGATGCAGTTGGCGACTATGGTGGCTCGGATCGCAAACGGCGGAAAAGCTATAACTCCTTTCATAGCTAGAGATGTGATTACGGATGAAAGATTGAGAGGAAGAGCCAATATACCTCCAGATGATATAGGCGTAAATAAAAATCATATTGAAATTATAAGAAAGGCCATGGCCGCCGTTACCAACTCACAATGGGGTACTGCATATCGTGCCCGTATTATGGTCCCAGGTATGAGAATGGGCGGTAAAACAGGAACATCTCAAGTCAGGAGAATCAGTCAAACAGAAAGAGATAAAGGAATTTTAAAAAATGAACAATTACCATGGCGACATCGAGATCATGCCTTATTTGTTGGTTTTGCACCCATAAAGAAACCCCGGTATGCAGTATCCGTTGTAGTTGAACATGGAGGAGGGGGCTCAGCCGTAGCTGCACCAATAGCTCGAGATATAATGGTTGCGACTTTGAAACGTGATCCTGCAGGTCAAGCCCCTGGAGCCTACGTTATTGAATCAAGAACAAGGGATAGAGGGATTTAAATTACGATGTCACGTGGCGGAAATTTTGGTTCTATAGAACTTACCTTACGGGAAAAATTAATCCGTTTAAATTGGGAAATGTTCGTAATAATTTTGCTTGTAGCGAGCATTGGTTTCGCTATGCTTTATTCTGCTGCAAATGGGAACTTAAGCCCTTGGGCATCTAAACAAATGTTCCTATTCTCCTTAGGCATGCTTTTAATGGTCTTAGTTGCAATAATAGACATTAGGTTTTGGCTGAAATTATCGTATTTAGTTTATGGCTTTAATTTGTCTCTTTTACTAATTGTTGAAGTATTAGGTTCTGTTGGTATGGGCGCTCAACGTTGGTTAGATGTTGGCCTTTTTCAGTTTCAACCGTCGGAGACTATGAAAATAGCATTAGTTATGGCCTTAGCTCGATATTTTCATGGCTTAGAAACATATGATGTTAGACGAATTCGTTTTTTAGTTGTTCCCTTGCTTTTAATTGCAATTCCTTCAATTCTAGTTTTACGTCAACCTGATTTAGGAACTGCCGGTGTATTAGGACTTCTGGGAGCGATGATGTTATGGTTAGCTGGAATTCGACTTTGGCATTTCTTTGGCTTCACTTTGTGTGTTTTTGCTTCTATTCCTATTGGATGGCAATTTTTACACTCATATCAGAAACAACGTGTAATGACGTTTCTAGACCCTGAATCAGATCCACTTGGCTCAGGTTATCATATCATACAATCTAAGATAGCAATGGGATCAGGTGGAGTTTTTGGGAAAGGGTTCTTATCAGGCACACAGAGTCATTTAAATTTTTTACCTGAAAAACAAACTGATTTCATCTTTACTATGCTTGCTGAAGAATTTGGTTTTATTGGTGGAACTACTTTGATTGGACTTTATACCATATTAATCTGCTATTGCGTGTTCATAGCATATAGCTGCCGAAGTAAATTCGGTCGACTCATAGCGATGGGGTTGGTTGCAAACTTTTTCCTTTATGTGTTTATTAATATAGCGATGGTAACAGGATTAGTTCCTGTAGTGGGTGTGCCTCTTCCTCTAATATCTAATGGAGGTACTGCTTTGCTGACAGTTTTGATTGGGTTTGGTTTAATAATGAGCTGTTGGCTTCACAAAGGTATATTTATTAACCGTAGAGGGGCCACATAGACTTCTTTTGTTAGTGGTTTGATGTCGACAGTTCTATGCTCATTTGATATATCCCCAGATTTGGTGAGGGCCGTTAGCTCAGTTGGCAGAGCGGGTGACTCTTAATCACTAGGTCGAAGGTTCGAGCCCTTCACGGCCCACCATTACAAAATGTACTTTTTACAACTAAGGCAATGCATTTGACAGTTAGTTCTGATTGCACAAGATTTCGTAATATCATTATGGTGATGAAAAATTATTAATATTTCAGAGTATTATCGTATACTTTAGTTTATAGTTTGGGCAAAACTATAACTTAGAATCATAATCAGTCCTGCCATAGTGGGTTCAGTGTGCTTGGGTTAATAATTAAATGTTTCAAAAACAAATATATAATTTCATGGTTCTGGGGTATTAATAGATGTTTGCACGAATAATAGGAGCCATGTCATCGGACATGGCGATTGATCTCGGAACAGCGAATACTTTGGTATACGTTAAAGGGCGGGATATTGTTTTGAATGAGCCCTCGGTCGTAGCAATTACCGATTCTAAAGGGGGACGTAAAAGTGTTCTTGCCGTTGGTAATGAAGCTAAACAGATGCTTGGTCGTACTCCTGGTAATATCCAAGCAATTAGACCTCTTCGTGATGGAGTGATCGCTGATTTTGAGGTTGCTGAAGAGATGATCAAAGAGTTTATTCGTAAGGTCCATAATCGAAGAGGTTTTCATAGCCCTCGGATTGTCGTTTGTGTGCCGTCTGGGTCTACTGCTGTAGAACGCCGAGCAATTCAAGACTCGGCAGAGAGTGCAGGCGCCCGCAAGGTTTGGCTAATCGAAGAACCGATGGCTGCTGCTATTGGTGCGGGACTACCAGTTACTGAGCCAACTGGCTCAATGATCATTGATATTGGCGGTGGTACTACGGAAGTGGCAGTCTTATCTCTTGGGGGAATTGTTTACTCACGCAGTGTTCGCGTTGGTGGAGATATGATGGATGAGGCGATTATTGGTTACATACGTCGCAACCATAATATGACAGTCGGGGAGAGTAGTGCAGAACGAATTAAAATTGAAATCGGTTCTGCGTGTGCTCCAGAAGATGGAGACGGTCGTACTATTGAGATCAAGGGCCGCGATCTGCTGGATGGAGTACCTAAAACATTAGTTATATCCGAGCGTCAAATAGCTGAGAGTTTAGTTGAGCCTATTGGACAGATCATTGAAGCTGTGAAGAGTGCACTTGAGAACACCGCACCAGAACTATCTTCAGATATTGTAGATACTGGTATTGTGTTAACTGGAGGTGGGGCTTTATTGGGTAACCTTGATTATGTCCTTCGACATGCGACAGGGTTACCGATATCAATTGCAGATGATCCGCTGACCTGCGTTGTACGTGGGACGGGGAAAACACTAGACGATCCAAAAAGATTCAAGGGAGTGTTAGAAAGTATGTATTAACTTTTTTTGAATCATGGTTGTTAGGTAAAGGAATATTAAAACCTCAAAAGGGATAGAATCATGCGAACGGAGAGCATTAAACTTAGTTTATCTGATGGTGAGATGAGTGCTTATGTTGCGTATCCAGAGAAAAGCCCAGTAGGGGCAATAATAGCTATTATGGAAATCTGGGGGGTTGATAACACCATGAAAGCACATGCGCATGAATTTGCAGATGCGGGATATATATGTCTGGTTCCAGATTTATTTTGGAGATTAGGGCCAGATGTTATTTTGGATGCTGATAATCCTGATGATTGGATTACCTCTTTAGATAGGTATTATCACTTTGATTATGATTTGGGTGCAAAAGACATGGAAGAAACCATGCAATATCTGCGAAATATAAAAGGTGGGAATGGAAAAGTAGGAGCGGTTGGTTACTGCTTAGGAGGCAAAATGTGTTATCTAATGTCCTGTCGGACAGACATAGATTGTGCAGTTGCCTATTATGGTACTTACATTGAGCATGCTATATCTGAAGCCCCACATTTAAGTCAGCCATTTATGTTGCATCAAGCATTATCTGATACATGGGTGCCTCCAGCTATTTGCCACTTCATAGAAACAAAGATTGCTGACAAACCCAACGTTGTTATTCATAAATATCCTGATGCAGAACATGCATTTGCTCGTCAGGGAGCTAATTCATACTCTGCGCCTGAGGCGGAACAGGCTCTGGGGCTTTCTTTGTCATTTTTTGATGATCATTTGCATTAATTTTAACTTCTAAAGCGACTCATGTGAGGTTCTGCTTTATCGGTTTGATTGTTTAGATAACCTGCTACTAGACAGGGAAGTTAAAGAAATATTGGAGATAATTAATGATAAATCAATTCTCTAAATTTCTAAATCGTCTATTTAGTTCAAAAAGTAAACCAAGTTTCACTCCATCTGGCCATTCTTCAATATCATATAAAGAATATAGTGTTCGAGCTGATCCTGAATTACAAGGTAATCAATGGATAACAGCTGGTATAATATCAAAAGAGCTAAATGGAAGTATTAAAGAATACCGCTTTGTGAGGGGTGATTTTCACGCTAGTCGAGAAAGTGCTAATGAGTTTTCAATTTCTAAAGCTTGTCAAATAATAGATCTTGAAGGCGAAAAAATATTTGAGTAGATCACAAAGAAGCATTTTTTTGTTAGTCTAGGTACTACTGGTTTGATTTTTCTAATCTTGATAATAGTTTTTCTATTGCTTGATCATGTTCTTCCGTATGATGAGAAATTGCCTGGAATGCTGCAGACATTTCCAAGAGAGTTTGTAGACTAACATGTTGTCCTTCACGGAGGAGTCTTTTTGCCATACGCAAAGAATGGCCAGGGTTACTTGCTATACGTTCGGCGAGAGATTGAGCTTCGTCCATAAGGCTTTCACTAGACACTAATTTAGATATCAAACCACAGGACAGGGCCTCGTCTGCGTTTATAAGGTCTCCAGTAAATGTTAACTCTGCCGCTTTTGACTGCCCCACGAGCCTCGGTAGTAACCAGGCGCCTCCATCACCAGGAATAATTCCAAGCTTGACGAAGCTCTCGGCGAACTTTGCCTTTTCAGATCCTATTCTAATATCGCACATACATGCCAAGTCACAACCTGCTCCGATGGCAGGACCGTTGACTGCAGCTATTGTTGGAACCTCAAGATCATATAGAATCGCTGGTATTTTTTGTATGTCCCTTTTGTAATTATTTCTTATTTTATAGGGATTTCCTTCAGACAATCCCTTTCGGTCCCGCATATCTTTTACATTTCCGCCTGCGCTAAAAGCAGTTCCTGCACCCGTTAAAATCACAGCTGAGACACTATCATCGTTATTTATGCGTTCGCAGGCTGCTACAAAATCACCAAATTGACCTTCACCTGATAGAGGGTTACGGTTTTTAGGTTGGTTCATAGTCAAAGTGACGATATTATCTACTTGTTCATACTTAAGAAAGTTGCCCATAATCTCCTCCAAATAAAAACAATGTGTACTAGTTAGCACAAAGGTGCCATTGAGCTAAACTGATAATAGGTTAAATAAGTATTTAAATTGCAATAAGGTAACACACATGAGGGCGTTTGAGTTTGAAGCCTGCCAACTTCCATTGGAAGCACAGACCCTAAGACAAGAGGTAAGGGATTTTTTATCTCAGTCTTTAGGTCATTATACTATCTCAGAAAAGGCAAAGTCATGGGTGGGATTTGATGCGAATTTTAGTGCCGAGTTAGGAAAAAAAGGGTGGTTGGGGATGACCTGGCCTAAGCCTTTCGGGTCGGGTCGTAGTTCTTTAGAACGATATGTCGTTATTGAAGAATTATTAGCATTCGGTGCCCCAGTGGCGGCTCATTGGATAGCCGAACGTCAGAGCGGTCCGCTAATTCTCCGGTTTGGGACCGAGGAACAAAAGAACTTATATTTGCCTGGAATCTCTAAAGGTGAATCTTTTTTTTGTATAGGCATGAGTGAACCAGGATCGGGTTCGGATTTGGCCTCGATTATCACTCATGCAGCTAAGCATGCGGATGGCTGGCTATTAAATGGTCGCAAGGTATGGACAACATACGCTCACAAATCTCATTTTATGATTGCTTTAGTCCGAACATCTAAGACTACGGAAGATCGACATGCGGGATTGTCTCAGTTTATCATAGACTTGTCATTACCTGGCATTACGATAAGACCTATTCGAAACATGATAGGTGATGAAGAATTTAATGAAGTTACTTTTGATAATTTGTTAGTCGATGACTCTATGTTGATTGGGAAAGAAGGCAATGGTTGGCAACAAGTTGTTGCGGAGCTTGCTTTTGAGAGGAGCGGGCCGGACCGATTTTTAAGTAGTTACATTCTCTTCAGAGAAATAATTCGTATCTTACAGATAGATATGAGTGATTCAGCAGTAAAGACAATAGGTCGTCTTACTGCTCAATTAATTACATTGAGGAATATGTCCCTATCTGTCGCGGCCAAGATAGACTCTGGAAAGCAGCCAAACATTGAAGCCTCTTTAGTTAAAGATCTCGGCGTTGCATTTGAACAATCAATACCAGAATTGGCACATGAATTGGTAGATTGTTCGCCTCGTAAATTACATGGAACAGAATATCAAAAGTCACTAGCGTATGTTCAACAAGCGTGTGTCTCTTTTTCGTTACGAGGAGGAACTACTGAAATTTTACGGGGTATGGTTGCGCGAGGCCTAGGTTTGAGATGAACGAAACAAGTAAAATTTTATCGAACACATGTAATCAAATATTTTCTGATTTTGTAACTCCTGCTGTTCTGGAAGATGCAGAAAATGGTAAATGGCCCCAAAAACTCTGGGTTAACTTGAAAGAGAATGGCCTTACATCACCATTTGTTGGTGAAGAGAGCGGCATGCCAAGCTTAACCTGGCAGGAAGTATTCACTATTTTTTATCATGCAGGTTATTATTGTGTGCCTATACCTCTAGTTGAGAATGTTATCGCAAGCTGGGTGTTATCCCAACTTGATGAAGTGCTTCCACGAGGTTTAATAACTCTTCCGGATGGAGATGAAATTCTTAAAATTCATGGGTCAGAAAATAATAAAAAGGTTTCTGGCAGCATTAAAAGTGTTCCTTGGGGGTCATGCGCGACATATCTATTAGCTATTGGTGAATATAAGAATATAAAGAAATTTATCTTACTAGATATTTCGAATAGTCTTAAAAAGACTGATGTCAATATTGCTGGTGAAAGCCGTGATACAATTGAGTTAGACAATATTGTTCCGGAGTCAATTTTTGATATCCCGGAAGATATTGGCGATCAGGTGATCAAGCTACTTCCTGCCCTTGCTTATTCTGCAAAGATATCAGGTGCAATTTTTTCTGCTCTTGATCTAAGCGTGGACTATGTTGGAACGCGCGTTCAATTTGGGCGGTCCCTATCCAAATTTCAAGCAATTCAACAACAGCTTGCTATTTTAGCCAGTGAGGCTGCGGCAGCTCAGACAGCTGCTGTGAATGCTTGTAAGGCAGTTGATAACACGGACAATCTTAATGATATAGAGCTTGAAATAGCTGTTGCAAAAACTCGATCTGGAGAAGCAGCAGGTAAGGCAGCTGCAATTGCTCATCAGGTGCACGGAGCTATAGGCTTTACTTATGAGTTCAAACTAAACCATTTAACTAGACGATTATGGTCTTGGCGTTCTGAGTTTGGCTCTGAGTCATACTGGTCTGCTCGCATAGGAAGAATGGTTATGATGAACGATGTTGATTGCTTGTGGCCTAATATAACTTCTAGGATTTAATTAAATTTGGAGAAAGTTAGATGAAAATTTTAAGTTTTAGAGATGCTAATGGAGAATCGTTCGGGGTTTTTGATGTTGATAGAGGTTTAGTAGATGTTGGACGAAAATGTGTTCATAAAAGTTTACGAGAAGCTTTAATTGCTGGTGCAATGGATGAAATTGCTGCGATAGCTAACAATAATGAAGCCGATTATCAATTAGAAGATGTAAAGCTGCTTCCAGTTATACCCGATCCTGACAAAATCATTTGTGCGGGGTTAAATTATAAGGATCACGTCGAAGAATTTGTTCGAGATATGCCCGAACACATTACTCTATTTTCTCGACTAACTAATACATTGGTTGCTCATGATGAACCTATAGTGAGACCTCGTGTGTCTGAACATTTTGATTTTGAAGGAGAGCTAACCTTAATTATAGGTAAGAGCGGTCGACATATAGCAGAATCTGAAGCTTTATCTCACATCGCAGGTTACACGTGCTTTCTTGATGCAAGTGTTAGAGATTATCAGAGACATTCAGTAACTGCAGGAAAAAATTTTCACAAAACAGGGCCTTTAGGTCCCTGGATGGTAACTTCAGATGAGATACCTGATCCGGCATCGCTGGAACTGACCACTAGATTAAATGGAGAGATAGTTCAAAATAGCACTACAGATTTATTAATATACTCAATACCCTATATTATCTCGTATGTTTCTTCTTTCACTCCTCTTGTTGCGGGAGATATAATTGCAACAGGCACACCAGCGGGAGTTGGGAATGGAAGAACTCCAAAATTATTTATGAAACAAGGAGATATAATTGAGGTGGAGATTTCAAAAATAGGAGTGTTACGTAATACAGTTATAGATGAGTAAAATTGAACTTTTCCTTGGTAAGGTGTCTAGCCAGTTATTAGAAAATGGAAAAGCTATTCCAATTTTAAGCCTTTTTTAATATCTATCTCAGTTCATCAACTATTTGGGCTACTGCTTCTAAATTAGATGCTCCAAACTCCCTAGATCTTTCAAGAGACCAGCCGAATTCAGCGTCGGGGTTATTGATATTGTCTTTAAAAGGCATTTCTAAAGTGAGAGACAGACAGCTAAAAGTCTCAGCAACGTAATTGGAACACATATTCAAATTTCCTTTTCCAGGAGCACTAGGAGGGTAACCAAATTCAGTTTGGAACTCAGTGCTAATATTAAGAAGTGCTTTGTCATATTTTGTTTTAAGGATCTTTTGGTGTTCGCTTAAAGAAGGAATCCCCATCATTCCAGATAAAAAATTGTAGGGAAGAGCTTCATCCCCATGAACATCGAGACAGAAATCTACTCCAATTTCATGCATTTTCTTGCGCACCAAGAAAATTTCGGGGCTACTTTTGAGGCTCGTATTAGACCACTCACGATTTAAATTAACCCCTACTGCGTTAGTCCTTAAGTGGCCTCTCTTGGTTCCGTCTGGATTCATATTAGGCACAATAAAAAAAACTGATTTTTCCAATAAATTTTGGACCATTAAGTCATCAGTTTCAATTAATCGGTTAATAAAGCCCTCTGTCCACCATTCTGCCATGCTTTCTCCCGGATGCTGGCGAGCAACTACCCATATTTTGTGTTTGTCTGATGTTAGCTCCCCGATTTGAACAAAATCTATATCATGCCCATCTATAGTTTTTCCAAGAACAGAAACTAGGACTTTAGAAGAAGATTGAATACGAGCTAGGTAATCGTTATGTCGTTCTAAGGTATAAGGTGCAAAATAGGCAAACCAAGCAGAGTTTTGTTTTGGGCAATACTTAAAAGTTAATACTCCGTCATTATATTTTGTGGGTATTCTGGACCATTTCTCTCTGTCATCTGATGCCACTGCTTGGTAATCTTCCCATCCCTTAGGGTAAGCAGAGTTTCCAGCGTTCATTATATTAATTACGCACTCAGAATTTTTTGCTCCGGTTAGTCGAAAATAGAACCATTGATAAAAATCAGAGTTGTTATCTGCGACTATTTCAAGCTTTATGTTCTGAGCTTTATCCGCTTCTACGCAGCGGATGTTGCCGCTGTCAAATTCACTGCTAATTGTCAATGATGACATGTTGTGACTTTCATCTATGGAATTATTTTACTGTCTCGAAGTTTTTGCATTTGTTTAGAGATAGTTTTTTCAGTGTCAAAGGTCTTCTGCCAGCCAGCTTGGCGGATTTTAGTGATACTAGACATTTGATCGTATCCATTGCTTAAGGCCATGTCCAAATAGTCCCATCTCGTTAAATCTGAAAGTGTGTAGGGTTGTAACTTGTGGTTTTTCACTATTTCAGACCAAATGGGTTCTTTATCAGCCATAACTGTTTGCAATGAAACAGTTTGTATAGGGCCGACATCTAGATTAAAAAATTCGGCTATCTTTGGCCACAAATCCTTCCAGCGAAAAAAGTCACCATTACTTATATTATATGCATTATTTTTTGTTTTAGCTGTTGTCGCAACCCAGCACATAGCTTCCGCTAATAAATCAGTATCTATTATGTTGTACAAACAATTATAAAATTCAGGAGTGCCCGGCCATTTCAGAGGAAGTCCCATGTGTTTTGATATAGCTGCATAAAGAACGATTCCTGTCATCAAGTTCATCCTACTACCTACAGAAAAACCCCAGATTCCATGGGGACGTACTGCTGACCATGTCCAGCTCTTGCCCGACTGACGCTCGACGATCCAATCTTGTTGGGCATGGTAAAAGTTTTTAGCTATTGGGCGTGGATCATCTTCTTTGGCTGGGGTTTTGTATGGCCCTAAGTAACTTCCATACCATTTCGCGCCATGCATTAGTTGGATATGTTCCAAGTCTTTCGCAACTGGCTCAAGCCCGTCCATAAGATTTTTAAGCATAGATATATTTGGTGCAATTTCATCCTGAACTGATTTTTGTGGAGAATAGGCGCAATAAAATACATGAGTAATAGATGATAATTCCTTAATTTTTTTTGCGCTGTCTTCTTTGTTAAGAAGGTCCACAGATATAAATTTAGCTTTACTATCAAAATTATTAGAACGACGTGATAATCCGATGATGTCCCAGTTACCGTCCTTCTCTAAAAACTCGATAATGGCTCTTCCGGTTATTCCGATTGCTCCTGGTACTAGGGCCGTGCGTTTCGTCAATTTTTGTCTCCTTTTTTAAGGGATAATTTTTTGGTTTCTCATGTTTTTTAACTGCAATGTAATAGTTTCCTCAGTATCCAAAAGACCATTCCATCCTGCTTTTCGAATCTTATTAAGGCATGACATCTGATCAAAGCCATTATTGAAGGCATAATCCATGAAACGCCAGGTAGCTAATTCATTAACCTTATAATAATTAAGGTTGTGTTTATCGCAAATTTCTTTCCAGACGTTTTCTTTGTCTGACATTAAGGATTGCAGATTTACCTGTCTAATCTCTCCCACTTCCATTTCAAAAAAGTCTGCGATCCTTGGCCAGAGATGACACCATCTTGTGAAATCACCATTGGTAATATTGAAAGCTTCATTAGCTGCTGTTGGAGTTGTAGCTGCCCAAACCATTGCTCGTGATAGAAGAGAAACATCAACAATTTGATATACAGAGTGATATAAGTCTGGATTGCCTGGAAAGTTCAATGGAATTCCATAATGCTTGCTGATTGATGCGTATACAGCCAGTGAAGTCAGCATATTCATTTCACTTCCTACCGAAAATCCCCAAATTCCATGGGGAAGAAGAGCTGACCAAGTCCACTTACACCCTTTTTGTTTCTCTGTGAGCCAGTCCAATTGATTATAATAAAAATTAGGAGGCATATGACGAGGATCACTTTCTTTGGCAGGGGTTTTATATGGAGCACCAAACTGAACTCCGTACCATTTGGCACCAAGCATAAGTTGTACATGTTGTAACTTGGAGGCAGTCTCTTCGATGACAGTCATCAGGTTTTTAAGCATTTCTAAATTTGGAAGAACTTCATCTGCAAAGCTTTCTCGTGCAGAATAGGGTGTGAAAAAAACATGAGAGACATTAGTCAATGACGTTAGTTTTTCTTTACAGTCAGATAAATTGAGGAGGTCTACGGAGATAAAATTTGCTGAAGTTTCAAAATCAGGTGACCTGCGGGACAAGCCGATGACATCCCATTCAGGGTCGTTCTCTAAATGTTCAACTAGGGCTCGACCCACAACTCCTAGTGCTCCAGCTATAAGCGCAGTCGCCATTTTTAGTTTACTCCTAAAGTAATTTAAATATGAATCAATTTGATACTATCAGGCAAAGCATCAGTATGCGAATATTGTGAACCTGATTGTTAATGAGGGATCTATGAGTATAAAAAAATTAAAATATTGGGGTTGGGGTAATACAGATGAAGGTCTAACCAATAAAGAATCAGATCTTTTGCTTGGTACTTTCGCTAAAAAATTTGGAATATTGCCAAAAAACAAGGTTAAAGTGCCTAAATTAGATGATATTAAATTACCGACGACTCAAATTAATTTACCTAAAAGTTTGAGATCCATCTGTAAAGATGATCCCCTAGAGAGAGTTCTTCATAGTTTTGGTCAATCACAGCCAGACTCAATCCGCATTTTTGCTGCAGATTTTGATCACGCCCCAGATGTAATAGCTTATCCTGAGAATGAGGAGGACATAAGTGCTATTTTTGATTGGGCGGGTGAGTCCAAAATAGCTGTTATTCCGTATGGGGGTGGCTCATCAGTAGTTGGCGGAGTGACTCCAGATGTGTCTGATTATTACACAGGCACTATAGTTATTGATCTATCTAAATTTAACAGAGTAAAAGAAGTAGATGAAGTATCTCGTGCGGCTTTGATACAAGGTGGAACTCGAGGGCCAGATCTTGAACGTCAATTAAAACCCCACGGATTGACACTTCGACACTTTCCTCAGTCATTTGAGCATTCCACCCTTGGTGGCTGGATTGCTACACGTTCTGGAGGACATTTTGCGACCCTATACACTCATATTGATGATTTAGTGGAAAATATTACCACGGTTGCGCCCTCTGGTTCGATAATTTCACGCCGTTTACCAGGATCTGGTGCGGGGCCAAGTCCGGATAGCTTTATCATGGGTTCAGAGGGCTCTTTAGGTATTATCACTGAGGCATGGGTAAGGCTACAGGGTCGTCCAAAATATAAATCAACTGCAGGTTTCAAATTTACTAATTTTTTTGATGCTGCGCGCGCTGTTAGGGCTGTCTCCCAGGCCGGTCTTTATCCATCTAATTTGCGTATAGTTGACCAAACAGAGTTGCTCGTTAATGGAGCAGGTGACGGTACATTTTCATTGATGGTAGTCTCGTTTGAATCCTCTGATCATCCAGTGGAAAGCTGGATGCACAGGGCCGAAGAATGCTGTTTGGATAATGGAGGTATTTTAGATGTTGACTGGCGAAGTAATGATCAAGCAAATATGGAGGGTGCTGTTGGCGCTTGGAGAAACGCATTTATTCGTATGCCTTACAATCGAGAAGAACTGACTCCACGAGGAATCATCTCGGACACATTTGAAACTGCTATAACATGGGATAAGTTTGAGGAGTTTTATTACGCAATAAAGGAGGCTACTTCTTCTGCAGTTAAAGAGGCTACCGGAAAAAGTGGAGTAGTATCATGTAGGTTTAGTCATGCTTATCCTGATGGTCCAGCTCCCTATTTTGCTTTTCATGGAGAGGCCTTTAAAGATGGGATCCTAGAACAATGGCAGATCATCAAAAATGTTGCTTCGGAAGCTATTATTAAAAATGGTGGAACAATTACTCATCATCACGCAATAGGTCGAGATCATAGGAAATGGTACAATAGACAACGTCCAAAGTTGTTTGGTGAAATCTTAAATGAGGCCAAGAACCATCTTGATCCGGAAAATATAATGAATCCAGGCGTAATAACATAAGATCAGTATAGTTTAAAAAAATTGACTTAAAATCGAATTGACATACATCGTATAAAGTAAGATGAAACAGACATAAACTTTTAATAAACTATTCGAGTTTTTTTATTAATTGTTTCGATTATGAACGTAAATTAGGGGATATTTTTATGGTTGATCGTGTGCAAGCTGGAACAATCCAAGTTGATCGTGAGCTATATAACTTTATTAATGACGAAGCGTTGCAAGAAACTAGCATCAACTCGGAGGCATTTTGGGATTCTTTTTCTAGTATAATTGATGATCTCACTCCAACAAATAGAAGGCTACTAGATCAAAGAGATGATCTACAGAATAAGATTGATGATTGGTACAAGAGGAATGCAAAAAATCCCCTAGATTTAGAGGCTTATAAGAGCTTTCTAAAAGACATTGGATACATAGTTCCAGAAGGAGATGATTTTTCTGTAAGCACAAAAAACGTTGATGAAGAAATTTCTTTGATTGCGGGACCTCAACTAGTAGTGCCAGTTACTAATGCCAGATATTCACTTAATGCTGCGAACGCTAGGTGGGGAAGCTTATATGATGCCCTATATGGAACCGATGCTATTTCTGAGGAAAATGGAGCAGAAAGAACTGCTCAATATAATGAGATTCGTGGGAAAGCAGTAATTAGTTTTGCAAGAGATTTTTTAGATTCGGCTGCTGCTCTCTCAGAAGGAAGCCATCATAATGCCACATCGTATAAAGTTATTGATGGACAATTGAAAGTTCACCTAGAAACTGAAGAAACACTAGAAATGGACGATCCGAAAAAGTTTATAGGTTATTCCGGTGAGCCCGATGCACCAACAAAAATTCTTCTAAAGAATAACAATTTACATATTGAGGTTATCATAGACAGGGATCACCCTATTGGTAAGAAAGACCCTGCAGGAGTTTGTGATGTTGTCGTAGAGGCGGCTGTTACGACAATAATGGATTGTGAAGATTCTGTTGCAACAGTAGATGCTGAAGACAAAGTCTTGGCATATCGAAATTGGTTGGGACTCATGAAAGGAGATTTAACCGAAACTTTTCAGAAAGGGGCTCAGCAAGTTAATCGTTCCTTAAATGAGGATCGCAAATACACTGCAGCAGATGAAAAAGAGATTACGTTGCATGGGCGAAGTCTTATGCTAATCCGTAATGTCGGTCATCTTATGACTAATCCTGCGATCTTGGATAAGAATGGGTTGGAAGTACCAGAAGGCATTATGGACGCGATGATTACCTCGATGATTGCCATTCATGATTTGAAAAGATTAAAAAATAGTAGAACGGGATCTATTTATATTGTTAAGCCAAAAATGCATGGTCCAGATGAGGTTGCCTTTACTGATTTAATTTTTTCTAGGGTGGAAGATGCACTTGGAATTCCTCGAAACACTATAAAAATGGGTATAATGGACGAAGAGCGTCGGACAACAGTCAACTTAAAAGAATGTATACGTGCCGCGAAAGATAGAGTGTTTTTTATAAATACTGGTTTTCTTGATCGTACAGGTGATGAGATGCACACAGCTATGGAAGCAGGCCCTATGATTCGTAAGGCAGACATGAAAGCTGCGGTTTGGATACAGACTTATGAGGATTGGAACGTAGATATAGGGCTGAAATGTGGTTTGCCGGGTAGAGCTCAAATCGGAAAAGGTATGTGGGCTATGCCAGATCTAATGTCAGACATGCTTACAACTAAAATTGGGCATCCTCAGGCTGGCGCAAATACAGCATGGGTTCCTTCGCCCACCGCTGCTACCCTTCATGCTACTCATTATCATGCAGTAGATGTACTAGAACGACAAAAGGAGCTGAAAGATAGAGTGCCTGCCCGATTAGATGATATCCTAAGCATACCACTTTCTGAACGGCCAAATTGGGAAGAGTCGGAAATTCAACAGGAACTAGATAATAATGCGCAGGGAATTCTTGGCTATGTTGTTAGGTGGATTGATCAGGGAGTAGGTTGCTCAAAAGTACCAGATATAAATGACATTGGGCTAATGGAAGACCGGGCAACATTAAGAATATCCAGTCAACACATTACGAATTGGCTGAGACATGGAGTTTGTAATGAAGACCAAGTGATAAATACACTAAAGAAAATGGCATCGGTAGTTGATAAACAAAATAACGATGATCCAATGTACCGACCTATGGCTAACAATTTTGAAGATAGTATAGCTTTTCAGGCAGCCTGCGACTTGGTTTTGAAAGGCCGACAGCAGCCAAATGGTTACACTGAGCCCATATTACATGCCCGTAGGCAGGAAGCTAAGGCGAAGCTCGGTAGTTAATATTTCATAACCATTCTTATATTAGCCTTTAATAGAAACTAAAGGGTTTTATAGTGATTTAATTATAAACTGGTCACCGTCAGGTTTTGAAAAGGAGGATAAGTATGAAACTCAAAAATTCTAGTTTGTTTCGGCAAAAGTGCTATTTAAATGGTCAATGGGTGGATGCTGATAACAAAGAAACTATTGATGTTACAAATCCCTTAGACGGTTCAGTAATTGGCACAGTGCCTAAATTTGGAGCAGAGGAAACAAGACGAGCGGTAGAGTTTTCTGAAAAGGCTCAAAAAGACTGGCGGTGCCTTACTGGTAAAGAAAGAGCGGTTATTTTACGTAAATGGCATGATTTAATGTTTGAAAACCAAGAAGATTTAGCAATCCTGATGACTACCGAGCAGGGCAAACCTCTAGCAGAATCTCGAGGGGAAATTGCTTATGCGGCTTCTTTTATTGAATGGTTTGCTGAAGAAGGAAAAAGAGTCTACGGCGATACAATACCCGGTCATCAGCGTGATAAGAGAATAGTGGTTTTAAAGGAACCCATAGGAGTTTGCGCAGCCATCACTCCATGGAATTTTCCTTCTGCAATGATTACAAGAAAAGCAGGACCTGCTCTGGCCGCAGGATGTGCAATGATAGTAAAGCCCGCCACATCAACACCATATTCTGCACTAGCCATGGCAGAGCTTGCTGAACAAGCAGGCGTTCCGCCAGGAATTCTTAGTGTAGTAACGGGAGCATCTTCAGAAATTGGAGATGAGCTTACTTCTAACCCTATCATCCGTAAACTTACTTTTACTGGTTCTACGGAAGTTGGTAGAAAATTAATTGCTCAATGTGCTGATACAGTAAAAAAAGTTTCAATGGAATTAGGTGGTAATGCGCCCTTTTTAGTTTTTGATGATGCTGATCTTGATGAAGCTGTTGAAGGAGTAATGGCATCCAAATATCGCAATACTGGTCAGACTTGCGTTTGTGCTAATCGAATTTTGGTGCAAGACAAAGTTTATGATGAGTTTACTGAAAAGCTTGCTATAGCTGTAAAAAAATTGAAAGTTGGCAACGGACTTGACGAGGGTATAAATCAAGGACCACTCATTGATATGGCTGCAGTACAGAAAGTGGAACAGCATATTTCTAATGCCATAGAAAACGGAGCTAAAGTAGTGGTTGGAGGAGAAAGACATTCGATGGGAGGAACTTTTTTTCAGCCCACTCTACTTGTAGATGTAACTCCGACAATGGAAGTTACACGCGAAGAAACATTTGGCCCTTTGGCTCCACTCTACAGATTTACAACGGACGAGGAGGGGATTTCCCTTGCTAATGATACGGAGTTTGGTTTAGCAGCGTATTTCTATGCCAGAGACGTTAATCGTATTTGGAAGGTTTCTGAGGGACTAGAGTCCGGTATCGTTGGAATCAATACTGGCTTAATTTCGACAGAGGTAGCTCCCTTTGGTGGGTTTAAAGAATCTGGCATTGGTCGCGAAGGTTCGCATTATGGATTAGATGATTATTTAGAGATAAAGTACCTATGCTATGGAGGCATCAGTTAAGGTTAAATTCTATTAGTGGACGCTAGCAAGTATTAGTTTTTTATTCCTAGTATATTACGAGCTTCATCTACGTTAGCAGGATAGTCACCAATCGATTCAATTATTTGCACTGCTCGCTCAACCAATGGTCTATTTCCAGGAGTTAATTTTCCACGAGATAAATATAAATTATCTTCCATTCCTACGCGAACATGTCCTCCTAGAACTACTGCTGAGGCGACCATAGGGAATTCGAAACGTGATATTCCGAATGAAGCCCATATAGCATTATGTGGCAGTTGATCGCGCATTAATTGCATAGATTCAATTGTTGCTCGTCCTCCCCATGGAATTCCGAGGCAGAGTTGAAATAGAGGTAAATTGTCTTTGATTACACCCCTTTCACACATGTCCGCTGCTTGCCACAACTGACCAGTGTCAAAAACCTCCATCTCAATTTTTACTCCTAGAGGCTCTATAAGCATTGCCATGCGGTCAAGCATAGCTTTGGTATTAGTAACTGCTAAATCTGAGTAATTCATTGTGGTCACATCAAGTGTGCACATTTCGGGTCGATTTTCTATTACATGCTGAATTCTTTCTTCAGCACTGCTGAGATGGCTTCCATCACGAAAATTATGTGGAGCGTCGTTTTCAACAACTAAGATCCCTCCAGGACCTGTCGTCAAATTAAGCAAAATTGGACATCCACTATCCCTTATTCTATCTACTACTTCTTTGTATAAGGCTGGATCCATACTGGCTTTAGCAGTTTGCGGATCTCGTACGTGTATATGAGCTATTGCCGCACCAGCAGCATGCGCTTGAATTGCTTCATTAGCTATTTCTTCAGGAGTAACAGGAACTGCAGGGTTCATGTGTTTGGTATCAGATCCCCCTGTTATAGCGCAAGAAATAATCACTGCACGTGCCATTCTTATACCCTCCTTAACTTAGACAATATAAATTAAATTTTATCTACTCCGCAGCCTTACGTGTGTCATTTCCCTCGTTTAATCCAAATATTTCTCTAGCTTGTGAAGGGGTTGCTACATTTTCACCTATCGCGTTGATGATTTTGACTGCTCTTTCAACCAATTGAGCATTGCCTGAAGCTAACTTTCCTCTACTTATATAAAGATTATCTTCGAGTCCTACCCGGACATGCCCACCAAGCACAGTGGCAGTGGCAACCATAGGAAACTCATACCGTGATATTCCAAATGAAGCCCATATTGCATCCTTTGGTAACATATTTCGCATCAATGTCATTGATTCTGGGGAAGCCGGCGCTCCCCAGGGAATACCCAAACATAACTGATAAAGTGGTTTTGAATCAGAGATAATGCCCGTTTTTACAAGGTGGTTTGCCAGACTAACATGTCCTACATCAAAGACTTCTAATTCAGGCTTTACTCCGGCGGATTGGATGAGTTGAGCCATTTCAGCAAGCATGTCTGGAGAGTTGACCATGGGTCTATCACCAAAGTTCATAGTAGCTACATCAAGTGAACAAATATCTGGCTTGTTTTCAATTACGTGAGCGACTCTTTCTTCTGCAGTTTTCATAACACTGCCTGGTCCGGGTTCCAGAGGTGACATTGTATCAACCGCAAACCTAGCGCCTGGTCCAGTTGTAAGGTTTATAACAACGTCGCATTTCGCATCTCGAACTCGTTTAACTACTTCACTATAATAAGAGGTTTTCATACTTGCTTTACCCGTACTGGGATTACGCACATGGATGTGGGCTACAGCGGCCCCTGCAGAGTGGGCAGACAATACCTCTTCGGCAATTTCTTCTGGGGTTACAGGCACTGCAGGATTCATTTCTTTAGTATCCGCGCCACCTGTTACGGCGCAACTTATAATTACAGGTCGAGACATTTTAAAAAATCTCCCCTTTGGTTTTTTGATTTATACTAAGCCAAATAATACATATATCCAATTGTCACAAAAACTTTATTAATCTATTCACAGGCGATTATTAAGTTTTTAAAAACTAAAACGGGTTTTCTAAATGGATGTTAATGTGATTATATGACCCCCTTCTAAAAGATTAAAGAACTTAAGTTTATATATTCGCTCGTTCAAAAATTGGAGGCACCCTTGGTAAAAGCAATACAAATAAATGAATTTGGTGGTCCTGAAGTACTACAGTGGGTTGAAGTGGACGTCCCTAGCCCTGGACCTGGCCAATTGCTAGTTAGACATACTTTTTCAGGTTTAAACTTTATTGATGTTCAGGTTAGAAAAGGATCCTATCCTGTATTACCACAATTGCCCGCAATTCTTGGAGCAGAAGCTTCTGGAATTGTTGAATCAATTGGTGAAGGTGTTAATAATTTTTCTGTTGGACAAAGAGTTGTTTATGCCTCTACTTATCCAGGAGCTTATTCAGAAAGTAGGTTAATAAATGCAGATGTTGCAGTATCTATACCAGAGTCAATTTCTGATGAAGATGCAGCTGCTAGTTTTTTAAAAGGTTGTACTGCAGAATATTTAGTTAATCGCTGTTACCCAGTGAAATCAGGTGAAGTGGCCCTTGTGCATGCGGCAGCAGGGGGAGTTGGTTTGTTTCTCTGCCAGTGGCTGAAAGAATTGGGTGTGACTGTAATTGGTACAGTTGGTTCAGACGAGAAGAAGGACGAAATTTTATCTAATGGAGCTAATTTTGCAGTTAATTATAGATCAGAGAGTTTTAAAGAATTGTCGCTCGATGTGACTGAAGGCAGAGGGGTGAGTGTTGTTTATGATTCTGTTGGGCCTGACGTCTACTCTGATTCAATTGATAGCCTGCGCCCTAGAGGGTATATGGTGAATTTTGGTAATTCGTCAGGACCATTGGAGCCAATAGATCCAGTAGAACTGAACGTAAAAGGATCTCTGTTTTTTACGAAACCATCCATGAGGTTTTACCAATTAGATCGTAAGCAACTGGAAGAAAGCTCAAACAGGCTTTTTGATGTTATGGAAAGAAAGGCTGTAAGGGCAGTAATTGGTCAAAAATATGCCTTGTCAGAAGCACATAAGGCCCATATAGATGTTGAAGCGCGTCGTACAATTGGTTCAACTTTACTAGTTTGTTAAGTAACTATTTTTTTGATTGAACAACAAATTGGGAGAATGCCGTAAGTGTTTCATCACTGGCGTAATGTTCTATGCCTTCTGCATCTTGTTCCGCCGTTTGTTTGCTAATACCAATTGCTCTAAGAAAGTTCAAAACAATTTGATGTCGTGCACGTGAAGCGTCGGCAAGTTTATGGCCTTCAGGGGTAAGAAAAATAGAACGATAGGGACGGGTGTGGACTAAACCGTCACGTTGGAGTCGCTTTATCACTTTATATACTGTCGCATGGGAGACCCCAAAACGTCTAGCTAACTCAACCACACGTGCTTCTCCATACACTTTAATCAAGTCATCTATCATCTCAACGTAGTCTTCTGCTTTTTCAGTTTGTTGGGCTGTTCGCACACGTTCAAACTGAGCAGCTTGGCGATTGGGATCCATCATTTTTTGAGTGGTAGAGCTTTTTTTATGTTTATTTTTCATAAATTAAACCTGAACTAGGAATCCGGTTAGATACATAACCACAACACCGATACCAAAGCCCGCAAAGGCTGGTCCAGCATAGGTGTTGTCTTCCCTTTTGTTTTGTATGATCAAGACGGAGCGGCCAACCTCAACAATTACTTGGGCTATTGCCCCTGCTGCGATGCCAAAAAATAATGCTCCCCAGTGTGGTAAAAGGATAAATGCACCAGTGAAAGTCCCAGCTACTGCTGGGAGCCCCGCTATTAAAGCCAATGCACAAAGCGACATAAGAGATATTTTATTACGTGCAACTGGCGCAACAATTGCCACCCCTTCGGTTAAATTATGGATCATAAAGCCAATGATTAATGTGCTTCCGAGAGCGGCATTTCCCATCGATAAGGCAAACCCTACTGAAAGACCCTCCCCAAAATTATGCAAGCCCATGCCTAGTGCCAACCATGTCGATAGTGTAGCACCACCTATAGCTAGTCCTGACTTACGACTTATTGCCATTGTTCCAAAAAACGTCAAAGCTGCTATCATCCAAACTATTATTTCACCCCTAAACGAGCTGGCTGATTCCTGAGCAAGTTGGAGCCCTTCGGAAAGTGTGTCCACTAGAAGAAATGTAAGCAACCCTATTGTAAGAGTCATAGCAAAAATTATGCCTTTATTGCCCACATTGCGTAGAATAGGCAGGGTCATCATACCTATTGAAACTGGCACTAAGCCTACAAATAATCCGATTATTAAGAGATTAAATAATGTATCGATGTTAGCGTTGGGAGTTTTACGTGCTACTTCTAATGCGTAGTCAAAAGTAGTGCCATTACTAGAGACAAATCTCATATGGTGAGATTCTCCTGACACCCAAGGATACGGGATAACAATTTTTGCTTGAGAGAGAAGCTTGAGTGGCTCAGGCGGTATCTGTTTAAATTTCCAATAAGCACCATCAATTTGAACCTGAGCTATAGTTACCGGATCACGACTGTTTCCTCTTACAATAGATGTTAAGCCCTTATCTCCTGCGGTAACCCTTTCAATAACAAGAGCTTCTTCTGGCGGTATTCCTTGACCAAAATTGGATAGTGGATCAATCGTGAATAAAACTAATATGACAGCAATTATTAATAATATCGGCAAAGCAAAAGAGGTGCGTATTAAGCCCATCATGACACCTCAAAAGTACTCATCCAGCCCAGCTCAGCAAATTCACTTTGGTGAGCATGAAACATATAATGACCTGGTTCGTGATGTTCAAAAGACATTTCGATAATGCCTCGTTGTGCTTGGCACTGCATAACCGTATCTATATTTTTACTAGTTGGAAGAAGGGTGGTTCCGTGATCGTAGTAATCAAAGAAATTTCCATGAATGTGAAAAGAATTAATAGGATCAAATTCTGTAACGTTTATGAGGTAGATCCGTAATGGAATATCTTTATTGATCTTGATGGGTCGTTTCATGAATTCGTGTGCCACAGTATTAACGGCATAAATTTCATTTTCATCATCGAAATTAGTATCAAATCCGTTCATCACCATAAGTAGCTCTTGCCAGCCTTTGTTCTGTTCTGTCCCCAGTTGACGAGAGAGTGCCATCTTTTGGTGGTTCACATGTAATTTTGGGTCGGGGTCAACAATAAATGCTCCATATAGACCCTTATGAATATGTCTTTTAAGAGGTACGGCATGACAATGATATAGATGACAGCCATAAGGTTGAGCGAAGAATTCATAGGTAAATTCTTCTCCCGGTGAAACTAGCCCTGCTCCTGCGATACCGTCCATATTAGCGTTATGTATTCCATGAAAGTGCAATGAGTGTGGATGACTACCCTGATTGGTGAAGTGAATACGAAGAAAATCACCCTCAGTTGCCCTTAATGTCGGGCCAGGCACTTGGCCATTATATGTCCAGGCTGGAAAAAAAATTCCTGGTGCAATCTCTATTTCAATATCTAAAGCATTAATCTCAAAAGTACGGACACGCTTTCCATTAGTATCTATAGAGACTTTTCCAGTTTCCCATCTGGTTAAGAGTTCCATTGGATCAAACCCGTTTCTATTATGATCTACTTTGCCAACAGTAGTCATGCCAGTAGAATGTGAATCAGCACGTGAGTGTGAATGTGGGGTTTTATCTTTGGGGTCCTGTGATTTTGCATCAGAGGAAAAAATTAACGGTATAAACGGCAACCAAGCACTTGCTCCTAACAGGGCTCGTCGATTGGGTGCGCCACGAAGTAACTTCGTAATCATTTTAAAAAACTCTTCAAATTCATAATAAATAGCACGTTTTTTTGTTATTAAAGCTATAAGTCTGCCGTGGGTCAATATTATTAATAATGCTACAATATGAAGCTATGGCTACAATTATTAATAAGTTAATTTTAAATCGATGAAATAGTTGTACTGATTTATATAACTATTTCTCTTTTACCCGTTTTTAGGGAACGTTCTAATGCTTCGAGAACGGCGACGTCATGAATCATTTCTTCAGTAGTAAATTTATACTTTCTGATCCCTGATATAGCATCGGCAAAACCTTCCATATTTGCCTTTACAATATTTACAGCATTAACATGTCGTGTTTCTGAAGTTCCATCAATTTTTTCGATTTCAATCGCGTCTAGTCCTATTACCTTTGCCCACCCTTTTGATCCGAAAATATTCATCATTCTATTGCTTTGAGTAACCATTATATTGCCGATGTACGCACTTGCTCCTGATTCAAAATTCAGTAGTGCCGATGCTGTATCTAAGGGCTGTATTAGATCTCGTGTTTGAGCATAAATCTCTGATATGGGGCCCAAATAATGACTAAAGAGATCTATAAAATGACTTCCCATGTGGTAAAGTCCGCCTCCTGGAGCTTCATTGGGGTCATGACGCCAGCTAACAAAACCGGACAGGGTACTGTGGCTTATATTACCCTCTAAGTGCAGAATGGTTCCCAATTCACCTGTATCAATCATTCTTTTAATTTCAATTTGAGGCGATGAGTACCTAAGATTATGTCCTAACCCAAGATGTATATTAGCCTCTCTAGCGGCCTCTACAGATCTGATGGCGTCTTTGACGTTCAAAGCAAATGGTTTTTCGGTAAAGACGTGTTTTCCAGCTTTAGCTGCTTCTATAATTTGTTCAGTATGCAAGCTATGTGGAGTGACTAAGACAACTGCATCGATTTCAGGGTTATCAAGGGCATCTTGATAATCAGAGCTCAAATCTATATTTTTTTCTTTTGCGTAGTCTTGGGCAGATTCAATGTTTATATCTACGAGCTGTCGAATTTTTACTTTTTCGCTTTTGCCTTGTATCGCTTCTATGTGTGTGCGTCCCCACCATCCGAGTCCAATTATTGCGGTATTAAGCATTTTTTCCCATTTGTTTTAAAAAAATAAATTTTTCTTTTAGTGCGAGTAAAAGAGTTATGAAGTATTATCAATAAGCGAGAAATATATAAATAATTAAGTAATAAATTAATTATATTTTCATAACAGGTTCTAGTATAATTAGTAATGTATTTATTTTAGGTTCTTAATGTTTATTCAAATTAATTGCTCGAGGTAATGTTATGAAGTTCGGACTCTTTGGAAGTGCCCAAGCCAAACGTGGTGGGAGCCCTGACGTTGATAGTGCTAAAGGCTATAGAGACTGGCTGGAGTTCAATATTGAAGCAGAGGCATTGGGCTATCATAGTGCTTTTGCTGTTGAGCATCATTTTACAGGTTTTGGTCAGGTTTCTGCGACCATAAATCTTCTAACTTTTTTGGCAGCTGAGACCTCAACCTTACGTCTAGGGACTGCTGTAATGGTTCTACCATGGCATAATCCAGTGCTACTTGCAGAGCAGGCAGCAACTCTTGATTTGTTGTCTGGGGGGCGCCTCGATTTTGGAGTAGGCAAGGGCTATCGTTATAATGAGTTTGATGGGTTTAATATTCCCATGGAAGAAGCGGGTGATCGCTTTGAAGAATCATTAGATGTTTTGACAAGAGCTTGGACCACGGACGAACCTTGGTCTCATCAGGGGAAATATTGGAGTTTTAATAATATAATAGTTGAACCGCCCACTATTCAAAAACCTCATCCTCCTTTTTGGATGGGAGCAGGGAGTCCAAACTCGATCGAGGGCGTTGCAGAAAGAGGATACAACCTACTGTTAGATCAGTTTGCTCCGATAAATGTGACTTTAGAGCGTATGCAGACATTTCGAACATCTGTAGAAAGCCGTGGTCGAAAGTTTGACGCTAATGAGGTTGGAGTAGCTAGGGGTCTTTATGTTGCCCGAGACGCGGCTGATAGAGATGAGGCCATCCAAAGACGTATAAGTGCCAGAAATAGAATTGATAACTTAGCACAAAGACCAGACGGGGCTAATAAAGCGTCAATAATGTCATACGATGACACTACCGAAACTGCTTTAGAGGCTTCTCTATTTGGAACGGTTGAAGAAATAGTAGAAAAAGTGTCAAAACTAAGTGATGGTGGTGTTAAGTATATTCTATTATCTGACGGAGGGTCGGGCATAGAAGGTTTGCGTCAGTTTTCTAAAGAAGTTATGCCGGTATTTTCTACCGACGAGAAAGCTGAGGCCGCTGAATAGTCTTCGTTTAAATCGATTTAAAAATGTAGAAGTGCTTTAGCCCTAAAATTATTGGCTCATTTAGGTAGTTTGACCTCTTTTTCTATGACGGGTCCCTTGGCGTTTGTCCATGCGCTGAACCCACCGGCCATGTGTGCAACAGGTTTTAATCCCATATTCTGAGCAGTTTGAGCAGCCAAAGCTGAACGTAAGCCACCAGCACAGAAAAATATAAATTTTTTTCCCGAACTAAAATCTTTTCTGTGGTAGGGGCTTTCTGGGTCAACCCAAAACTCAAGCATGCCTCTGGGCGCATGTATAGATCCGGGAATAGTCCCTTCTCTCCATAATTCTCTGATATCACGAATATCAACCAAAAGCACTTCTGGGTCTGCGTTTTCCTGCATTACCTGATCAACAGATAGAGTTTCGATCTGTTTTTCTGCTTCAAAGCAGAGATCTTTAATTCCTTTAGTAATCATCTTAATAAATCCTTTTCAATTGTAATGTTTTCTCGTTTTAATAATCCTTTTTACTTTTTTGCTAATTTATCTGTAGAACCATCAATGGAAATTTTTAGCCAGCACTATAGACTTTGTAAAAGTACAGTTTGGTCAATGAGTTTAAAAGGTTTTTTCAACTTGCCTTACTTATAGAAGAGATTAGTAGAACGCCAATAAGGGCAACTATAGAAAGAAATATTAATGATAAAGCATAAGGTGCAATTGTTTCAGTAGACAAATTGCTAATTAGAAAAGATATAAAGGCGCCTGCGCCGAGTTGACAGAATCCGGCGAATGAGGCGGCAGTACCTGCAATCTTAGGGTCGACACCAACTGCACCAGCCATTGCATTTGGAAAAAGTATTCCGTTTGAAAGCGCATAAATTAACATAGGAAACAAAATAGCCAGAAGTGTGATTTCTGACGAAAGAAAAAAAAGTATAACTGAAGCAACTACTCCAATTATTGCTCCAAACAACAAAGTTCTATCGATTCCTAACCGATTATTAATTCTACTGGCTACATAATTCCCGAACGGAAATTGAAGTGTGATAAACATTAAAAGTAAACTAAATATAATTGGTTCGAAGCTCATCCTTTCGATTACAAGTACAGGTCCGATTGCTAAAAAACCAAAAAACCCCGAAGTTCCTGCAGCAAATGCGAGGGTATAACCAACGTATGTTCGGTTTGAAAGCAATCTAATATATCTGATAAAAATTTCACTCCATCTTGTTTTATTTCCTTTTCCTTCTAAAACTCTTGTTTCCTTCAAATAGCCTAATGCCCAAATGGACAGTAAAAAAGTAAATAGTGTTAAAAAAGCAAATACTGCTCGCCATCCAAAAATGTTATCGAGGATTCCACCGATTATGGGAGCACTGAGAGGTGCGATTGATTGAACCATAGCAACAAGCGCTGTCATTTTTGCTGCTTTTAAACCTTTGTATAGGTCTTGCACAATGGCTCTTGGTACAACCAATGTGGCACAACCTCCAAATCCTTGAATAATTCTTGCTAGGATTAATAATTCGATAGATGGCGCGAATGTTGCTGCCAGGCTAGATATTCCAAGCAAAATAAGACCGCCAAAAATAACTGGGCGACGACCTATTTTATCGGATAGAGGTCCAATAATAAGCTGAGATGTTGCAAAAGTTATAAGAAATAATGAAACAGTTAATTGAGCTACAGAGTAGCTAACTTCGAGTTCTTCGGAAATAGCTGGAACTGACTGTACGTGTATACTCAGAGCCAGTGGGCCTGAAGCAGCCAATGCTCCAAGAAGCCAGGTCGAAGGATTACCAACATATCTTTTTTTGGACTTTATAAACACAGGACTAAACAAAATTTAATACTTTAATCCTCCGTGACATCTTTAAAGTATTCTGCTGCCCCACCTTGTAGTTTGGATGAATCAACCTCAAATAATTCAAGCAAAACATTGTCGGGTGCGGGGCACATAATATACTTCCATGCACCAAAGTCTCGAACACCACTTCTAAATTCTATACCTGATGCAGTCAGTCGGTTGTATAATTTTTCAAGGTTATCTGTACGAATGCCTAGATGGTGTAGGGCTCCTTTTCCGTCATCACGTGGATTTTGTTCATAAAAGTGTATGCGTCCTGTTCCAATACGCATAAAGACATTTCGCGCTCCGCCAAAATCACCATCATAGATTACTTCACCACCCAGAATTTTTTGCCACCACGTTACGGTCGCATCTAAATCATTTGTGAATAAATGTGTGTGGTGCAGATGTTCCGCCATATTAATTACCACCTGTATTCTGGGATGATTAACAACTTGCCAAATACTGTTGTATGGTTAAGCATTACGTTCTAATCGCTATTTTTATTAGATTGTATATCACCTAGTACACATATCACATTCACAAATAATAGTAATAGTAATAGAAAGTCCAGGAGTTGATAGATTCTAAATTTCGCTATCGCAAGAAAAATTTACTTGTTAATGGTTTAAAAATGGCGTGTGTTGACATTGGTTCTGGTTCACCAATTGTTTTTCTTCACGGGAATGCTAATTCAGCTTATATGTGGCGTAATATTTTGCCATACCTTGAGGGCATGGGTCGTTTAATAGCAATAGATAACATTGGGCAGGGAGATTCAGATAAAATACCTGGTTCAGGCCCCGAATCTTATACTTTGGCTGAACATCAAATTTACATAAATGGCGCTTTGCAGGCTCTCAATGTTGAACAAGATGTTACTTTTGTTATGCATGACTGGGGAGGCCCTCTCGGCTTAACTTGGGCACAAGCTAATCCTTCTAAGGTTAAAGGGCTGGCACATTGTGAGATAGTAGTTGGGAATCATTCAAGCTATGATGATTACCCAGATGGACATGGTGAAAGGCTTCGTAAAGTAAGAGGGCCAAATGGAGAAAAATTGGTTCTTGAGGATAATTACTTCATTGAGAATATATTTACCGGAGGAGTTTTACGCAAAATAGACGCCGAAACGATGGAGGAAATCCGACGTCCTTATGAAGGCGCGATGGAAAACAAGAGGCCTACATTGAGCTGGCCTCGTCAAATTCCTATTGAGGGTGAACCCAAAGCGGTTGTTAGACAAGTTGAGAAACTTTCCAGCTGGATGGCTATGAATAATATTCCAAAATTATTTTTGCGTGCCGTTCCTGGTCAGATTTTATTTGGCAATGATTTTGATATTATTAACACTTGGCCAAACCAAACCGTAGTAGAGGTTAAAGGGCTTCATCATCCCCAAGAGGACTCGCCTGATGAAATAGGTTTAGCCCTAAGTGATTGGTATCAGTCGATAAGTTGAAAAGTTTAAATTTTATTGGAGTGTGAATATGCAACATGAAAAAGTATGGGATGAGGTTAGTTACTATTCTGATGGAAAAAAAATTGCTGGATTTTTATATAAACCCAAAGACTGGAAGGCGGGAGATCAACCACGACCCGGTGTAATTGTACTTCATGGATACAGCGGCATGAAAGATGTTTATGGTATGGATGTACCTCATTGGCTTTGGGAAGCTGGTTATTTTGTCCTTTCTTGGGACTACCCTGGATTTGGAGTTAGTGAAGGGGAGCGTGGTCGACACAGGCCATTGGAACAAGCCCAAGCCACCTATGATTCAGTTACTTTCCTGCAGACGGTCGAAGGTGTAAACCCTGAGAGAATTGCTTATTATGGGTCTAGTTGGGGTGGAGCAAATGCAATATGGTGTGGTGCTTTTGATGAGCGAGTAAAGGTTATAGCTTCTGCTGTAATGGTTTCAGATGGTGAACGTTGGATGAAAAGTGTTCGTCGTCCCCATGAATGGCAAGAATTCAAAGTAGAAGTGGAAGAGGCTGAACGAAAAAGAGTACTTACAGGAGAAAAAACCACTGCTCCATTGGGTGACATTATGCTTATAGATCCACACACAATGGATGTTTTTAAAGATTTTCATACGAAAGACCACAGATTTGTTCCCGAGTATGATTTGGAGAGTGCCGCAGCTTGCTGGCGCTTTAAGCCAGAATGGGTGGCGAGTCAGATTTCGCCAAGACCAGTTTTGATGGTTTATTCTGAGTTTGATATGCTTGTTCCAGTGGCTGAGCAATTAGAATGCTATAAAGCACTAGGTGAACCGAAGAGGCTCGTAAAAATACCAAACGCTCAGCATTACGATTCATATCACTTTATTAATCCTGAATCACACGAAATACAGAAATCAGAGGTTTTAGATTGGTATAGTAAGTATCTATAAATTTTTTGGAGAAGTAAGTTGAAACGCACTGGTGGCCAGATACTAGTTCAAGCACTAAAGATTCACGAAGTGGATACTGTTTTTTGTGTTCCTGGTGAAAGTTATTTAGCTGTGATTGATTCTTTATCTGATTCTGAAGATGAAATCACAGTTGTTACATGCCGTCATGAGAACGGTGCAGCATTTATGGGTGAGGCATACGGTAAGTTGACCGGTAATCCAGGGATTACGTTTGTTACAAGGGGGCCCGGAGCTTGCAATGGTAGCATAGGTGTTCATACTGCTATGCAGGATTCTTCTCCAATGATTATGTTTATTGGTCAAGTTCCAAGAAAATTTCGTCAACGTGAAGCTTTTCAGGAAGTGGATTATGAATCTATGTTCGCTCCACTAGCGAAGTGGGTTGTAGAGGTAAATGACGCGGCTTTACTACCGCAAATAATTTCTGAAGCATTTTCTCGTTCAACATCTGGTAGACCTGGGCCAGTCATTGTTTCTCTTCCTGAAGATATTCTGACAGATGAGGTTGAAGTTAATGACTTGCCAAAATTTAATAAAATTAAAATTCCGCCTCAGAACGTTAAAATAAATAAACTTTATAATCTTTTAAGTAAATCCAAAAGACCTTTAGTAATAGTCGGAGGTGGAGGATGGTCAGATCATGCGAGTAAACAATTGGTTGCTTTCGCAAAAAAGAATAATTTACCCGTTGCATCGTCATTTCGAGCCGTAGATATTTTTGATAACAACCATCCAAACTACGTGGGTGAGATAGGTATTGGGGCTAACCCAAATCTGGCACAACGTGTTAGAGAGGCGGATTTATTAATAGTGATAGGTGCTAGGCTAGGGGAAATTACTACTCAGGGTTACACACTATTATCTCCCCCAAAGCCTAAGCAATCTCTAATTCATATTTATCCTGACAAACAGGAATTAGGTAGAGTTTATAAACCTGATTTAGGAATTTATTCTGATGTGGAATCTTTTTTTAAGGTTGTCTCTAACGGAGAAACGTCGGAGAGAATTGTATGGGATGAATGGACGAGAGAGGCCCGAAAAGATTTTAAATCCTGGGTAAAGCCCAAAAGTGTACCCGGGAATTTAAACTTAGGAGAAATTTTCAACAGGCTGCGTGATTTAATACCAGATGATACGATTTTTACTTCTGATGCCGGTAATTTTGCTGGTTGGGCGGGTAGGTATCTTCCATTTCATTCATACAAATCATTTCTTGGGGCGACTAATGGTGCCATGGGTTATGGGCTACCGGCAGCAGTCTCTGCCAAAGTAGCATGCCCTGATGCCACAGTTATTTGCTATGTCGGAGATGGAGGAATATTGATGACAGGTAATGAACTTGCTACTGCAGTTCATCATGGGCTCAAGATAATTGTCATTATTGCCAATAACTCAATGTATGGAACCATACGCATGCATCAAGAAAGAGAGTATCCTGGTCGTAAGTTCGCTACTGATTTAAGTAATCCAGATTTTGTTGAATGGGCACAATCTTTTGGGGTGAAAGGAGAAAGAGTAGAGGATACTAGTCAATTCGAACCGGCACTTAAACGAGCCTTAAATAATACAGGTCCAACAGTAATTGAAATTTTGGTAAGCCAGGAATTACTATCAACAAATATGACATTGACCGAAATTCGTGAGTCAATAAAGTCGTCCTAATGAAAAAAGATTCAAAAGTGCTTTTTTTGGATAGGGACGGGGTTATAAATGTTGATGTTGGTTATATATGGCGTCCAGAGGATTTTATTTTTCAGGAAGGTGTATTCGTAGCTTGTCGAAGAGCAATTGACTTGGGGTATCGTCTAGTCATTATAACTAACCAAGCGGGAATTGGTCGCGGAATATTTAGTGAAGATGATTTTCAAAAATTAACTTATTGGATGTGTAAGCAGTTTTCACAAAAAGGTATTGAAATAACCGAAGTTTTTCACGCTCCTACTCATCCCCAAGAGGGAATTGGAGTTTATAAACGAGAATCAATTGATCGTAAACCCGGTCCAGGAATGATAATCAAGGCTCAAAAGTCTTTAGGAATAAACCTGGCTGAATCGGCGATGGTTGGTGATAGAGAGAGTGATATTGAGGCAGCTATTAGTGCGGGTGTAGGAAAAAAGTTGTTAATAGATTCCTCTAATAAAAACCTTCACACCCAAGCGGATATCACCGTGAGTTCTTTGGTTGAAGCGGTAGATTGGTTAGAAAAATATGAGTAGAGTTTTCTAATTACCTTTGAGACGCCATGAAATCATCTCTAAACGGTCTTGACCAAAAAACAACTCTTTATCTAATACTATTGAAGGGACACTCCATGCACCGGCGGCTAAAGCTGAGACAGTGTTTGAAGAGAGTTCTTCCTCTACCTTGGTAGTTTTTGCAGACTCAAGAATTTCCGAACTATTTAATCCTACACCACTAACAATATTTGATACAGTTTTCTCATCAGATATATCTAGTTCCTCGACCCAGCAGCCTCTCATTAATGCTCGGGTTAATTGATGAACGTCTGCTCCAGATTGGTGAGCAGCAATTATTACGTTAGAAGAAAGAAAATAAGATACGGGGAAATATTTTGGTTTGATGTTTATTTCGGTACTTCGCCAAGCTGCCCAACGTGGTAATTCTACAAGGCGGTAATTAAGCAGAACCTCAGGCCTATTGTCCATTGGCTGTCCGGCACCAGCTTCTTTCCAGGACCGTCCAACATCTATCGGCTTATAGTTTATCTCACGGTCATTTTCATCAGCTATTCTCCTAAGTTCGTCCGTGGCAAGATATGACCATGGAGAAACACAAGCAAAATAAAAGTCTATTGGTTCATTCATTGATATCTCTCACATGTTGTTTAAAATTATATATATAAATACTTAGAATTGCTCTTCTGCCAAAGCCAATACCGACGAGCTGCCATTAGTGATCTCAGGTAGTAGTGCTTCTGTGCGCGGTAATATATGATCTGAATAGAACCGTGCAGTTATAACTTTGGCCTCAAGAAATTTTTGATCACCACCATTTGATAATTGTCTGTGTGCCGCCAGTGCTCCGCGAGCTATAAGCCATCCACCAACAACTGTCCCAACGAGGTGTAGGAATGGAGTGGCACCTGCAAACTTTGTGTCAATATCATTATTTGTAGGGTCAAGTAGCCAGTTCGTTGCTTTCTGTAGGGATGTTCTTCCCGTAGCAAGAGACTTTTGTATGGCCATACAGTCAGTATCTTCTGTGTCTAACAAATCTTGGTCAATCTCTTCTATTTCTTCGAGTAAGTTAAGAACTTCTTTTCCACCATCTTTAAGTAATTTTCTGCCTAACAAATCTATCGCTTGTATTCCATTGGTTCCCTCATAAATTGGAGCTATTCGTGCATCCCTCAAATGTTGGGCAGCTCCAGTTTCTTCTATAAACCCCATTCCCCCATGGACCTGGAGACCTAGAGAAGCAATGTCTACACCAAGGTCAGTACACCAGGCTTTTACAACTGGCGTTAAAAGATCCATTCTAGCATGGTTTTTAAGTCTTATTTTTTCATCATCGTGGTGTCGTGATAAATCAAGCGCTGTGTTGGTGTAGTAACAAATAGAACGCATAGCTTCTATTTGTGCACGCATCATCATTAGCATACGACGAACATCAGGGTGATTTATAATTGTTACAGAAGTTCCTCGTCCACTAACAGGGGCAGATTGTACCCTATTCTTTGCAAAATCGACTGCCCGTTGATATGCGCGTTCTCCGATGGCTACGCCATGAAGACCGACGTTTAATCTTGCACTATTCATCATAGTAAACATACAACGAAGACCATCATTTTCTTCGCCGATTAAATATCCGTGTGCACCACCATTGTCACCGTAAGCCATAACGCAGGTTGGACTTGCGTGAATTCCTAATTTTTCTTCTAAATTAACGGCATATGCGTCGTTTCGTTCTCCTAGGCTTCCATCTGAATTAACAATATATTTTGGCACTAAAAATAAACTAATGCCCTTTATTCCTGCTGGAGCATCAGGAAGTCGTGCAAGTACGAGATGTATTATATTTTTCGTAAAGTCATGTTCTCCATACGTAATAAATATTTTTTGTCCAGTAATTAAGTAATGATCTCCTTCACGAATTGCTCTTGACTTTAGCAGGCCAAGGTCAGTTCCGGCTTGCGGTTCGGTAAGATTCATTGTGCCAGTCCATTCCCCGCTAACTAGTTTAGGTAAGTAAGTAGATTGTAGTTCGGGGGTTCCGTGGGCTTTGACAGCTTCAATGGCTCCTACAGTTAGAAGAGGACAAAGTGACCAAGCTAAATTTGCAGACTGCCACATTTCCATTAATGCAGTTGTTATAGTCCAGGGAAGGCCCATGCCGCCATATTCGGGGCTAAATGGTGTGCCATTCCAACCTCCCTCAATAAACTGACTATATGCTTCCTTAAAACCATCTGGTGTTTTAACGCTACCATTAGTTAATTTAGACGCTTGCTTATCTCCCAATTGATTTAAAGGGGATATGACTTCGTTAGTAAATCGTGCAGATTCATTAAGAATTTGTCCGACTAGTTCCTCATTCACTTCAGAGAAAGCAGGAAAGCTATTAAGATTATCCAGGTCACAGAGTTCTTCTAATACAAACTTCATATCCTTTATTGGTGCGTTGTAATCAGTCATTTAGTTTTCCTAATGTAGAATTTAAATCTACTTATAATATTTTTCCTGGGTTAAGAATATTATTTGGGTCTAGAGTGTCTTTCAACAATTTCATTAACTCAAGTTCAATTTTGGTTTTATAGATAACCATTTCCGGGACTTTTAAGATTCCGATTCCATGTTCGGCACTAAAGCTTCCTCCTAGACTTTGGACAAGATCCATAATTGATTCATTCAAATTTTCACGAAGGGACATAAATGATTCTTCTTCTATATCTAATGGTTGTTGCAAATTATAATGGACATTGCCGTCACCGATATGGCCAAAAGCAATAGGGCGTATCCCAGGGCATATTTTTTTTACAACCTTGTCTGCTTTTGAAATAAAATCTGGTATCTTAGAAATTGGCACAGAAATATCATTTTTAATACTTGCCCCTTCAGGTTTTTGAGCAAGAACCATTGCCTCTCTTATAAACCACAGTTTATGCCGTTGTTCTTCCGATTGGGCAATTACGCCGTCTATTATAAGATTATTTTCAAGAGCCTCATTCAAAAACATTTCCATAACCTTATCCAGCCCGTTCCCTGAAGTACCACTTTCAAATTCAATTAAAGTATACCAGTCATGTTTATCTGATAGAGGGTCAACCGTTTCAGGCATATGTTTTAGAGATAGATCAATACCGATTCTTGGAATAAATTCAAAAGCAGAGACTGTATCACCGCTACAATTTCGTGCTAAAGAAAGGAGTTTTAAAATTGACTCCAGGTCTTTGTTTGCGACGAACACCGTTTGGCGTTCACGAGGCAGTGGAAACAATTTTAAAACGGCTCCAGTAATAATACCTAATGTTCCTTCTGCCCCTATGAATAATTGTTTTAAGTCGTAGCCTGTATTGTCTTTTCGAAGTCCAGAGAGACCATTCCAAATACGTCCATCTGAAAGGACCACCTCCAACCCTAAGGCCAGTTCACGAGCATTGCCGTAACGCAAAACTGAAGTTCCACCAGCATTGGTTGATAGATTGCCACCAATTTGACAAGAACCCTCTGCTCCCAGACTAAGGGGAAAAAAACGATCGTTTTCTTCCGAAACTCTTTGTAAGTCAGAAAGAATACATCCAGCGTCTACGGTTATTGTATAATTGATTGTGTCAATAGAACGAATTTCGTTCATTCTTTCTAAATTAATTATTAACTCTCCTGATGCAACACCCCCTCCACATAATCCTGTATTTCCTCCTTGGGGAACTATTCCAATGTTTTCTTTGGAACACATTGCAACAATTTTAGAGACTTGAAGAGTGTCCTTGGGTCTTATAATTGCAGGGCTAGCTCCTACATATATCCCTCTTGTTTCTTCTAAGTAAGGTGTCATGTCAGAGGGGTTTGTGATCACACCATTTTTTCCAACAATTTTATGAATTTCCTGTACGAACCCTTCGGGAATTGAACAGGATATATTTTTCTTGACGATTTTCATTAAGTTAGATCTATTCTCTAGATTGTTAAAATAAATTGCTGTTCTATTATAAATGTAATTAAGATTTTACTGCAGCTCTTTCCAAGCGATCGTTGATAGCTCTTCCTAAACCCTCATTAGGTATTGGGGCAACCGCTATAGATTCGTACTTGGGCATATCTAGCTCTCTCAACAACAGAAAAAGTTTATTGGCGGCCTCACTTAGATCCCCCGATTCACTAAGATTTCTTACAATTGCCGCGTTTTTAGAAGTACAATCGCCAAAAGCCAAATAAGCCTCATTAGGCTGAGCTGTTATTGCATTTAATCTTAAGGGTTGATTAGTTGCATAATGCCTACGAAGTAATCCAGGAGACTTAATTTCCGTGTTACTGCTATGATTATATTCTTTTATATCTCCTAGTTTTTCTATCAAGCTCTCAAGAGGTATAGCTCCATGACGAAGTATGCGTGGCTGATCTACTGTCAAATCTAATACTGTAGACTCTAAACCTATTTTACAGGGGCCACCATCTAAAATAAGGTCGGTTTTATCTAGCAATGAATCAGAAATATGATCTGCTCTAGTTGGACTTACAGACCCTGATATATTAGCACTCGGGGCAGCTATGGGGCCCGAAAAGGTCGTTAATAAATCCTGAGCTGCAGGGTTTTCAGGTACCCTTAATGCAAGGGTTTTTAGCCCTGCGCAGGCTATTCTCGATACGTTGCAGTCGCTTGCTCTTGGAAGCACTAGTGTCAAAGGACCAGGCCAAAAAACTTCAGCCACATAAATTGCTAAAGCGTTAAACTCTGCTTGACGCTTTGCTAATTCTATATCAGCAAGATGAATTATTAGGGGATTAAAAGAAGGTCGTTTTTTTACTCTAAAAACTTTTAAAACTGCTTCTTCATTTCTAGCGTCAGCGCCCAAACCGTAAACAGTCTCAGTGGGGAAGGCTACAATTCCGCCTTTGTTTAGGATATTTGCAGCTTTATAACTAGCCCCAGCAGTTGATGTTTTCAGTTTATTAATCATTTTTGTCCGAATGCTATGAACCCTGGATTCAAAAATTTGTCTTCTGATTTTCCGTAGGATAAAGGGTTACCACTAAAGGTGCTCAGGTTTCCACCAGCTGCTAAAATTATAGCATGACCTGCGGCCGTATCCCATTCGTAGGTGGGGCCAAAACGCGGGTATAAATCTGCCTCTCCGGCAGCCAAAAGACCAAACTTCAGCGCACTACCGCAAGGTATTCGCGAATGCACTTTTTTACTGGAAAGGTAGTCATCTAAGCGCTTGCTTGTGCTATATGAACGACTGACCAATACATCAAGACCTTTCGACGGTATTTCTCTACAGTTGATTGATTTTGGAGAACTCCCTTTTTCTTTTTTCATTGCAGAGCCTAACCCCGATCCAAAATATGTCACATTTTTAGCTGGGGAATAAAGAATACCCAAAACAGGTTCTAGGTTAATAACTAGACCAATATTAACTGTAAACTCATCACTACCTTTAATGAATTCACGGGTGCCGTCTAGTGGATCGACCAGCCAAAAGTTTTTTCCAGATATATCAGGAATATGACCTCCTGCTGCACTTTCTTCAGATACTATTGGAATTTCGGGGGTTAAACTTTGGAGAGCAGGCAATATTATGGATTCTGCGGCAACATCTGCCTCAGTTACAGGAGTACCATCAGTTTTAAAATGAGAATCATAATTTTTTGAATAAAATTTCATAATTTCCATGCCTGCTTCATAAGCAATATTTCCTACTGCTTTAAGCATGGACTGATATTCGTTTGGCAACAGCCTACTCCCGCTTCACTTAATTGTGTTACTCTGCCGCTAGAGATTGATTGGCAGCTCGCCAAATCACATCGGGTGTAGCCGGCATATCTATATCTATATTTTCTCCATCAGGCGAGAGGGCATCAATTATTGCATTAATAACAGAAGGGGGAGCGCCGATTGCGCCAGCTTCCCCCGATCCTTTGATACCTAATGGATTGGTCTTACATCTTACGTTTCTCATGTTGAAATCGAAGTATGGTAGGTCACCTGCTCGAGGTAGTGTATAATCCATAAAGGACGCTGTAAGAAGCTGACCAGATTCCTCGTCATAAACTGTGTGTTCTTGTAAGGCTTGCCCTAATCCTTGCACAATTCCTCCATGAACTTGCCCCTCTATTAATAAAGGGTTTATAATGTCTCCAAAGTCATCCATCACAGTATAGCGCAGTATTTCTACCACTCCTGTCTCAGGGTCTATCTCGATTTCGCAAACATGACATCCATTTGGATAAGTGGCAGCATCAGGTAAGTGACTGTATGATTCGTCCAAGCCGGCATCGGTGCCATCTGGTAAATTACTAGGATCTTTTGAGGCACGGGCAACATCAAATAAAGAAACCATTCGATCAGTTCCCGTGACACGAAAATTTGCTTCTTCATAGTCGATATCTTCATCGGCTGTTTCTAATATATGGGCAGCAATATGTTTACCCTTTTCAATAATATTTTCAGAAGCCTTAGAGATTGCTACTCCTCCGACTGTTACTGAACGGGAGCCACCTGTCATTCCTGGAGGTACTTTATCGCTATCTCCTTGAACAACAGTTATATTATCGGTGTCAACTCCAAGACGGTCAGACATAATTTGCTTATAAGCTGTATCGTGGCCTTGTCCATTAGTAACGGTGCCAATGAAAATTGTTATGTGGTCCTTGTCTTCCTCAAATTTTACATCTGCCGTTTCCGCGTTCCCTCCACCACATTTTTCCACGTATGTAGCCATGCCAATGCCACGAAGTTTTCCTTTGTCAGCACTATTCTTTTTTCTTGTTTCGAAACCGTTCCAATCTGCTTTTTCCATTCCAGAATTCATTAATTCCACGAATTCACCGCTATCATAGACATCCCCTAAGGCGGTTGTATAAGGAAGCTGCTCGGGCTTGATGAAGTTTCGTTCACGTATTTGATTAGGTGATATTCCTAATTCTCGAGCACATTTATCGACTAATCTTTCGATGCAATAAATCGCTTCTGGACGACCTGCTCCGCGATAGGCATCTGTTGGAACCGTGTTTGTTAGCACCCCTTTAACGTTTACCCATATTGTTGGAATTGAATATAATCCGTTTAACATCCCTGTTCCCGCTTCAGTAGGAATGTATGTACTATATTGAGACAGATAGGCCCCTAGGGCCGCATGAGTGGTAACTCTTAAAGCTAAAAATTTTCCATTTTCATCCATTGCCATCTCCGCAGTGGTGACATGATCTCTCGCTTGAATATCGGATAAAAATCCTTCATTTCGTTCAGAAACCCATCGAACCGGGCGATTAAGTTTACGTGATGCCCACACAACAATCGGCTGTTCTGGATGAGGAAAAATTTTCATTCCAAAACCTCCACCTACATCACCCGTTATTACTCTCAGATTTTCTTTCCCTATTTTTAGAATTTCTTCACTGATAGCATCTCTTAGTCCGTGTGTTCCTTGAGAAGAACTGTAGAGGGTTGAGCGACCCGTTTGAGAATCAAAATCTCCAATTGCTCCTCGTGGTTCCATTGAATTTACCACGATTCTGTTATTAATCAGTTTTAGGGTTGTTACTTTAGAAGCAGCTTTAAAAGCCTCTTCAGTTTTATCGTGATCTCCCTTTCCCCAGTCAAAGCATATGTTATTTGGAAGGTTCTCGTGTACTTTGGGAGAGTTAGGGTCTGCCGAATGATAAGTATCGGTTGTTGAGGGCAGTTCTTCATAGCTGATGTCAATTAGTTCCGCAGCGTCTCGTGCTTGGGCTAATGTTTCAGCTATAACAGCCACAACTGGTTCACCAACATGGCGGACTCTACCTTGCGCTAATATAGGCCGGTAAGTATCAGACCGGTCACTCCCATCTATATTTTTTATAGGTATCGCGCAGGGCATTGGACTAATTTCATCCTTCCTCACATCATCTCCGGTTAAAACCAGCAAGACACCTTGGGAATTTTTAGATTCCTCTGTATCAATATGCAAAATTTCGGCATGTGCGTGAGGGGAACGCATGATATACGCAAAAGTCTGCCTATCGAGATCAAAATCATCATTGTATTTTCCGTCACCAGTAAGTAGACGTTGATCTTCCGTTCTTTTAACGGCTTGCCCTATGCCGAATTGACCCATGAGGTTACTCCATAATTCGTTTTTCTGAAAATATGATTAGAATCAGTTAATATGATAAGGTAAGTGACGCTCTACCTCTAGTCTTGATGATAGATCTGTTTACTAATTTTTAGTATTTTGTTGGGATAAAGTGTCAATTTAAGGATAAATAACAAAATGGGTCTACTTCGATGTTAACTGTTTACGGTCTTAAAACGTGTGATACCACAAAAAAATCATTGAAGTGGCTAGAAAGAAGAGATGTTCCACATCGTTACCTCGATGTCAGGGCAGATGGTGTTGATATTGAGAGATTAACTCTTTGGGCAATGGAGGTTGGTTGGGAAACCTTAATCAATCGGGGAAGTACTACATGGCGGAATTTGCCGGATGTAATAAGAGAAAATGTTACCGAAGATACTGCTTTAGCCCTGATGGTGGAAAACCCCACTCTTATAAAAAGGCCCGTAATTGAAGTCGAAAACGGGTTGATAGTTGGGTTTAAGCCTCAGCAACAAAGAGATTTAGAGGCGGCAATTTAGTAATTTTTAAACAGGCCAAAACAACATCAAGAGCGGGATAGAAATAATAACAATTAGTAATTCTAGTGGGAGGCCCATGCGCCAATAATCCCCAAACTTATATCCCGCTGGCCCCATCACCAAAACATTATTTTGATGACCTATAGGCGTTAAAAAAGCACAAGAAGCACCGATTGCAACAGCCATGAGAAAGGGATCAGGATTCATTTCTAATTGTTGTGCTATAGCAAAGCTGATGGGACCCATTATTATTGCAGTTGCGGCATTATTCATTAAGTCTGATAGCGTCATAGTTATAACTAAAAGTAAGGCAAGTATTAAAAAAACAGGCACGTTTTCTGCAATTCTAAAGAATTCAGTCGCTATTAGATCAGTGCTACCAGTTGTATGAAGGGCATTCCCTATGGGAATCATTGAACCTAAAAGTATTATCACAGGCCAATCAATAGCCTCATAGGCTTCCTGGGGAGTTATCCAGTTTAGTAAGATTAAAGAAATTACAGCAGTAGAAAAAGAAATATGAATTGGAATTATACCTAAGGCTGTAACAACTACTGCAGCAGCGAAGATAGTCAAAGGCAGCCATTTTCTTTTTGGGGTTTTGATTGAAACATCACGTTCAGCAAGAGGAAGACATCCCAAGTTCGAAATAGCTTCACTTAAATCGTCAGGTTCACCCTGGAACAATAATACATCGCCCGCTTTAAAACGGACAGTAGAAAGTTGCTCTCTAATAGGTCTTCCTTGTCTGGCGAGGGCGATTAACGCACAGTTATGCCGACGACGAAATTGAAGAGTTCGAGCTGATTGACCTTCAATTTTTGATCCGGGCGGCACTACGGTTTCGATTAAGGTGGCATTCTCTGAGCCTAAATTTACTTCGTCTAATCTGCTTTCGCTGGGTAAACTTAAGTCATTATTAATAAATAGCTTTTCTGGTACTGTAGGATCTATCCTAACAAGTAGTCTATCATTAGCTTGAAGAATTTGGTTTCTGAGATGGTGGAGTATTTTCAAGTTATTACGTAATAGACCAACTACTATCGAACGATCTTCAATAAGATGTTCCAGTTCTGCGATTGATTTCCCGATCAAACTGGACCCTTCGGGTATTAAGGCCTCTGAAATATAATCATGAATTTTAAAAGCATTACCTGATGAAGTTGCACCGTCTCGGTTCTGAGGAATAAGTCTCCAACCAATAATTGTTATAAAAAATAATCCTATAATTGCTAAAGGTAAGCCTACTGGAGCGAAATCGAACAATTGAAAGGGCTTCCCTAAAGCATCTGCTCTATATGTAGCGATAATTATATTTGGAGGTGTGCCTATTAAAGTAATAAGACCACCCAATATCGATCCAAATGATAAGGGCATTAGTAGGATGGATGGTTTTTTATTTAGTCGTAAAGCCAAGGGCATTAGCAAAGCTAATGCTCCAACGTTATTCATAAAAGTCGAAAAAACCGCTCCTATCCCTGATAGGGCGCCTACTTGTAATGACTGGCTTATGGTTTTTTTAAATAATATGTTAACTAGATGGTCCAAAACACCAGATATTTGAATAGATCGGCTAATGATTAAAACTGTTGCTACAGTAATAACTGCCGGATGACCAAAGCCTAGAAAAGCATCTTCAGCGGGAATCAGGCCTATTATTACAGCAATTACAAGAGCACTAAATGCAACGAAATCATAACGCCAACGACCCCATAAAAATAAAATCATGGCTGTAGCTAATATAACAAAAATAATTGCTTGATCAGCATTCATGTACAAAGGCCATAGAAGGTATTGAAATTTTTTCCAATGTTAAGGTCAGAGTAATCTGAAATAAAATATTTTGATTTTTCGACTTTCTCTATTCGAATGCTTCTTCCCAATTTCCTTGGGTTGCGGCTTTAGAATATTCTGTTGCACGATTTTCGAAGAAATTAGCATGCTCCACTCCGTTGAGCATTTCCTCCATCCAGGGAAGTGGATTTTTTTCTATACGATGTACGGGCTGTAATCCAAGCTGCATAAGTCTTCGGTCAGCAATGTATCTTATATATTGTTTGACTTCATGAGCATTTAAACCTTCAATCGGACCTAACTCAAAAGCAAGGTCAATAAATGCGTCTTCGTGTGTCACTACTGTTTCGCAATTGATGTATAGATCACGTTCCAATTCTTCGGTTCTGACTTCTGGGTTTTCGTCTACAAAAGTACGAAAAAGTTTTATAATTGAAGCTGTATGAAGGCTCTCGTCACGAACAGACCAGGTTACGATTTGTCCCATCCCTTTCATTTTATTAAACCTGGGAAAGTTCATCAATATTGCAAAACTCGCAAATAATTGAAGACCTTCGGTAAACGCTCCGAACATAGCTAGAGTTTTTGCTATATTCTCTTTTGAATCGACATTAAACTCCTGAAGGTAGTCATACTTATCTTTCATCTGCTGGTATTTTAGAAAGGCTGAGTATTCACTTTCCGGTATGCCAATAGTATCTAAAAGGTGAGAATAAGCAGCTATATGCACTGTCTCTATATTAGAAAATGCAGATAACATCATCTGAACTTCGGTAGGCTTAAACACTTGGGAATAGTGCTTCATATAACAATTATTTACTTCGACATCTGATTGAGTAAAGAATCGGAAAATATGTGTAAGTAGATTTCTCTCACCAGCGGTTAATACCCTATGCCAGTCTTTGACATCATCAGCCAGAGGAACTTCTTCTGGGAGCCAATGAACTCGTTGCTGTTGTAGCCAGGCATCATACGCCCATGGATATTTAAAAGGTTTATATTGAATTCTTTCTTCCAATAACGACATAAAATTCTCACTCTAAATCAGATTATCAAAACATTTTTTAATTAATCTTTTTTCAATCTCTTATTTAAAAACTTTCAATCTCTTATTTAAAAGACTGAATAATTTATTGGCAAGAGAGGCATTCTTCATAATCATTGTGGCTCGCGGCAGCGCGATCGGCCTCTTCATCAGCAGTTAACTCTACCACAGGGATCGCTGCAACACTTTCCGATCGTTGTAGAGATTTGGAGCGACAGTAATAAAGACTTTTTACTCCTTTTTTCCATGCTTGGTAGTGTATTTGATGAAGATCTCTTTTATGTACATCAGCAGGAAGGAAGACATTTAGCGATTGAGATTGACAAACTTGATCAGCTCTATCTGCAGCTAAATCAATCACCCACCTTTGGTCAATTTCGAAAGCTGTTTTGAATACTGCCTTTTCTTCTTCTGATAAGAAATCAAGATGTTGAACAGATCCTTCATTAGTTGTTATTGAAGACCAGACCTCATCTATATTTTTATCTTTTTCAGATAAAAGCTTCTTAAGTGCTTTAGAACGAACGTTAAATGATCCAGATAGTGTTTTGTGTGTGTAGCTATTTGCGGCAATAGGTTCGATGCCAGGGGAAGAGCCACCACAAATTATAGAGATCGAGGCAGTGGGGGCTATGGCTATTTTATTCGAGAAACGCTCCATAATTCCGTAATCTTCTGCATCAGGACACGCCCCCCGTTCTTTGGCTAATGTTTGTGAGGCATTATCAACGTTTGTTTTAATGTGTTTAAACATATTGTGGTTCCAGCCTTTAGCAACGGCTGATTCAAATGGCACCATCTGACTTTGTAAAAAGGAATGAAAACCCATCACACCTAAGCCGACTGAACGTTCTCTCATAGCTGAGTAAGTCGCTCTATTAAATGAATCAGCAGCATTATCAATGAAATCTTGTAGAACATTATCCAAAAATCTCATTACGTCTTCAATAAAGGTCGGATGTTTTTTCCATTCAATAAATTTTTCTAAATTTAGTGACGACAGGCAGCATACGGCTGTTCGGTCTTTACCATGGTGGTCAATGCCAGTTGGCAATGTTATCTCAGAACAAAGGTTAGAGGTTTTAACGCTGAGCCCGGCTAATTTATGATGCTCAGGGATACTCTTATTTACAGTGTCAGAATAAATTATGTAAGGCTCCCCGGTTTCAACCCTAGCGGTCAAGACACGAATCCAAAGTGAGCGAGCGGATACACGAGAAATGGGTGCTCCATCTTTAGGGCTTAGCAAAGCCCAATCGTCATCATCTTCTACAGCACGCATGAAGTCGTCAGAAATTAGAACTCCGTGATGTAAATTAGGGGTTTTGCGATTTGGATCGCCACCAGTCGGACGTCGCATTTCAACAAACTCTTCAATTTCAGGGTGGGAAATAGGTAAATAAACGGCCGCAGATCCTCGACGCAACGACCCTTGACTGATTGCTAAAGTCAGGGAGTCCATTACGCGTATGAAGGGCACCACTCCAGATGTTTTACCATTTCTTCCTACCTGTTCACCAATAGATCGAAGATTTCCCCAATAGCTACCTATACCTCCTCCGCGAGCGGCCAACCAAACATTTTCATTCCACAAATCAACTATTCCTTCTAACGAATCGGATGCTTCATTCAAAAAACAGGAAATAGGAAGACCACGTTTTGAACCGCCATTAGACAAAACAGGTGTGGCAGGCATAAACCAGAGATTAGAAATATAATCGTAAATACGTTGTGCATGTTCAGAATTATCAGCGTAATGAGAGGCCACTCTGGCAAAAAGTTTTTGTGGTTCTCCTGCTTCATCAGGGAGCAAATAACGATCTTCTAATGTTTCTCTGCCAAATGCAGTCAGATTCTCATCTCGTGATGGATCGATAAATATTTTTACTCTTTCCGTCTGATAAACGGATAAGGCGTCTTTCTTTTTCGTAGTTTGATTTGCTTCACCCGAAAGTATTGTATCGTCAAACAAAGATGGTTGATAATTCTGATTAGATTCCACAGATTCTTTTTTCTGATCTACAAAGTGGTCATCAGATTCTGTACTTTCCACAATCTCTTCTGTTTTCATCACTTTATCCACAACACTTTTGTCAGGCGAAACGCCCACAGATCCATCCATACGTAATGCCCCCTTTAGATCGGTAACCAGGTCATCCACATGCTGTGAGTAGATTTCCGAGTAATAATATGGAAACTTCTACAACATGTTGTCGCGAGTACCCAGTGTAACACTAAATATTGACCACCTGTCACCGTGAACAATACGTGAACATCTTACTCTATTGAATTTTTTCGTCAATCCTTAGCTATTTTTTTTACATTTTAATGAATATTATTCGAAACATTTTTAAAAAGAGTGGTTAATTTCAATTAATTTCTAATATCAACTTTCATTTTTGTTTTAACTAAGCAAACATTATCTATTTTTTTTCGAAACGATCAGTATTTAAGGAAAAATTTACAAATGTGTGGCCGATTCGCGCTAATTCACTCATGGGAAGAGATTAGGCAGTTCTATAAAATTAATATTCAACCTATGAACTTGCGTCCCAGGTATAACATTGCTCCTTCGCAGCCAATTCTATCAATTACCTCATCAAATGATGGTTTAAACAAAAATTATACTGCTGGGTATTTTAGGTGGGGTTTAATTCCTGGGTGGGCTAAAGATGCTTCAATGGGAACAAAGTTGATAAATGCAAGGGCAGAAACAGCCCATGAAAAGCCTAGTTTTCGAGATGCGTATCGCAAAAGACGGTGCCTAATTCCTATAAGTGGATTTTATGAATGGAACGAATCTAAACAGCCGTTCTGGATCACTTCTACTAATTCAGGCTTTTTATCTCTTGCAGGACTATGGGAGAGTTGGATCTCGTCAAATGGAGAAGAGATAAAAACGTGTGCAATACTTACGACCAAGGCTAATAAAGATCTATCAGAAATCCATTCTCGTATGCCTGTAATTCTATCTGATTCTAATATTAAGAATTGGCTTACTTATGGGAAAACCAATTTATCTATTTTAAGTGGCATTGTTTCTGTACCAACGGACGAAGCTATTACCAAATGGCAAATTTCAAAAAAAGTAAACTCAGTCAGTAATGATGAAGATACTCTAATTAAGCCAATTAATTCTGAGATTTCAGATCCCGCAGCCGCAGAAAAAGAAGATTCGGCTCAAGGAAATCTATTCAAATACCCAAATGTAGACAAAAATTAAAATTTTGCTATTCAATTGATTTGAATCAATTTTGTTCCAATGTTTTATATATATTGCTTTTACATTAATTATTTTTTTGTAATAAATTTCAATAATAAGTGACTTGGACCCTACATTGCGATTATGGCATTCTTCGAAAATCTTAGATTGGTGAAAAGGTTATTTTTTTGAAAACCAGATGTATCAAAAAGTTTAAATATGCCTAACACTCCTTTTTCTGCTCTTATACTGGCTGCCGGTTTAGGTACTCGGATGAATTCGAAACTTCCTAAGGTAATGCATAAACTTGCAGGAAGACCAATGCTCTTAAATCTGCTTGAGACTGTTGAATCCTTAAATCCAAAAATATTGGCGGTCGTTAGAGGGCCAGGAATGGAGAGTATTGATAATTTTGTTCATCCTTATGAAGTTTGCATACAAAAAGAACGTTTGGGAACAGGCGATGCTGTTAACTCAGCGGCTGCACTTTTAAGAAGTGAAAAAGATCCGTTACTCATACTTTTTGGTGATACCCCTATGGTAAGTAGAGATACAATAATCTCAGCAATAAATGCATGTAAAAATGAATCTGAAATTGTTGTTGTGGGGTTTAGGCCAGAAAACCCCGCAAATTATGGGCGATTAGTAATAGGTCATGGCGGTGATCTAATTGAGATTGTTGAGGCTAAGGATGCTAGTATAGAACAATTGAAAATTGAAATTTGTAATTCCGGACTGATGGTGGTTTCAGGTGAACATCTTTTTGGTTTGCTAAAAGAGTTGAACAATAGAAATGCTAAAGGAGAATATTATCTTACCGACATAGTTAAAATAGGGAGAGGAAAAGGGTTAAGGATTGGTTTCATAGAAGCTGAAGAGGAAGAATTAATGGGAGTTAATAACCGCGAAGAATTAGCGACAGCTGAATCAGTTTTACAAGATAAATTAAGAGCTAAAGCTATGGAGAATGGTGTAACTTTGGTAGACCCATCTACTGTGTGGTTTTCACATGACACTTCATTGGGACAGGATGTAGTTATTCATCCCAACGTAGTTTTTGGCCCCGAAGTTAAGATTGGAAACAATGTCGAAATTAAACCATTCAGTCACATAGAAGGAGCAATTGTTAATGACGGTGCTGTGATTGGACCTTTCGCTCGAATACGGCCGGGAACCAAATTAGGGACTGATGTTAAGGTGGGAAATTTTGTTGAGATAAAAAATTCAGAAATTGAAAATGATACTAAAGTTAATCATTTGAGTTATATAGGTGATACCAAAATTGGACATAAAACAAATATTGGCGCAGGAACAATTACCTGTAACTATGATGGCTTTGTAAAACATCGTTCATATATTGGCGATAAAGTGTTCATTGGCTCAAACACTGCATTAGTTGCTCCCATTACGATAGGTGATGGGGCCATAATTGCGGCAGGAAGTACCGTCACGAAAGATGTTTCCTCTAATTCGCTAGCTATAGAGAGGACTTCACAAAATGAAAAACCCGACTGGGCAAAGTCGTTTAGAAAAAAACATCTATCTTCGAAAAGCTGACGAAAAAGAGTTCTGATCAGTATGTGCGGTATTATAGGCATTCTAAGTAAAGGAGATGTTGCTCCACGTTTACTTCTTGGGTTACGACGGCTCGAATATCGTGGTTATGATTCTGCCGGTATAGCGACTTTGGTTAACGGTCGGATAGAAAGACGACGCGCAGAGGGCAAGTTAGTCAATTTACAGAATGAACTTAAAGACAACCCCTTAATTGGTGAGGTTGGTATTGGACATACTCGCTGGGCCACTCATGGGGCACCTAATGAAAGAAATGCACATCCTCATGCTACACATAAAGTTGCTGTTGTTCACAACGGAATAATTGAAAACTTTCAACAATTACGTGATGAATTAAATTCTTCAGGATACATTTTTGAAAGTGATACTGACACTGAGGCCATTTCTGCCTTGATAACTCGAGAGTTAGAGAATGGGGCTTCAATAAACGTAGCGGTAAAGACGTCCTTGGACCGGCTTGAGGGTGCTTTTGCTTTAGCGGTTATTTTTGCTGGTGAACATAATCTTATAGTAGGTGCAAGACGCGGTAGTCCTTTGGCTTTAGGCTACGGAGACGGTGAAATGTATTTAGGATCAGACGCTCATGCACTTGCGCCTCTTACTAAACGCATTTGTTATTTGGAAGAAGGTGATTGGACCATAGTCACTTCAGAGAGAGCTGATATATATGACAAGAACGGTACTCCTGTTCAACGTGATGAAATGGAAACGGCTTTATCAGGTGCTACTATAGGGAAGGGAAATTTTGAGCATTTCATGCAAAAAGAAATTTTCGAGCAACCAGCGGTTGTTGGTGACACTCTTCAGAGCTATTTAAACGCTCACACATTAGAAATTACTCTTCCGTCCCTTCCTTTCGATTTGTCAGAAGTATCAAGAGTAAATTTAGTTGCTTGCGGTACGGCTTGTTATGCTGGATGGGTTGCAAAGTATTGGTTGGAAAGGATAGCAAGAATACCAGCTGAGATAGATGTTGCTTCTGAGTTTCGTTATCGTGATGCACCTCTGCCCAAAGGTGGTATAGCTCTTTTTGTTAGCCAATCTGGTGAAACAGCCGACACCCTTGCTGCTTTGCGTCATTGTCGTGAAAATGATCAGCACATAGTCTCTGTTGTAAATGTTGGCGAAAGCTCAATTGCACGTGAATCGGATGTTGTGTTGCCTACTCTAGCAGGTCCTGAGATCGGAGTTGCATCGACAAAAGCATTCACTACACAATTAACGTCTTTAGCATGTTTCGTTATAGCCGTAGGCAAAGCGAATGGCACCCTTGAACACGTTAAGGCTGCTTCGCTAGCCAAATCACTTACTGAAGTGCCTTCAAGGATGGCAGAGGTTTTAAACCATGACCAAGATATTAGGGAGTTGGCTATCAATATTTCTAAATCACGAGATGTGCTTTATCTAGGTCGTGGAACAGCTTATCCAATTGCCCTTGAAGGTGCATTAAAGTTGAAAGAAATCTCTTATATTCATGCAGAAGGATACGCGGCTGGAGAAATGAAACATGGACCGATTGCACTAATCGACGATGGCGTTCCGGTTATAGCGTTAGCTCCACCAGGAGAACTTTTTGAAAAGACACTTTCAAATGTTCAAGAAGTTATAGCTCGGGGAGGTAAGGTAGTTTTTATTTCTGATCATGAAGGTGTTAAGAGATTAGAGAAAAAAAGCTGGGCGAGCATCACCATGCCCAAGATTGATGACTTTGTTGCCCCTCTTTTATATTCCATACCAATACAACTATTAGCCTATCATACTGCTGTAATAAGGGGTACAGATGTAGATCAACCACGTAATTTGGCTAAAAGCGTGACCGTGGAGTAAGTCCGAAAGGACGTGTTCGTAAAATAGTGTCCTATGTGTGTGTCAATGTCACCATACGTTGTGGTTATCTTAACATTCCACCCTTATCTGAATACCAAGATTTTCTGTTTGAGAAAATAACTGAACTTCAAAACGATGGTTTAGGTTATAAAAGGATTGGACATTGGTTAAATGAGCATGGGTATAAAACACCAAGAGGGCATAAGTTTAAGAGTGCTCATGTACATTCAATATTAAAGAAAAGAAGATTAAGAGAAGAAATAATTAACAAACCGTATGAATTAACATATGGGGATTGGTCTATTATAAAAGTATAAACTTTTGTGTGTTGATTAGTCTGTATATAGCACCAACACCTATACCCAATACGTTTTTACACATAAATATGATCTGGATCTAATCCATGTTGGTATCTGTCATACATAGTCAAATAGGCAGACTCGAGATGTCGTGTAAACAATGGGGTGTCATATAGCGGCGCTGTGGGTACATTATTGATTAACTTGTCTTTGATGATTTTTAACTTTTCTGGTTGTAATGCTAGTTGGATAGCAAGTGACTCGTATTGCTCTTGGGTCGTCGTAATCAATTCCGGTAAATTAACAGCATTCAGCAGACTTGCACCAACTCTGCTGGCAAAAGAGTTTCCCATACAAGTTATCACGGGTAATCCCATTTTAAGTGCATCACTGGTCGTTGTGTGAGCATTATAAGGTAGAGTATCAAGGAAAAGATCGGCTAACTGTATTCTGTTTAAATGCTCTTCAACAGAAACATATTTAGCAAAGAACAATCTATCTTCATTAATGCCTAACTTTGATGCTTCTTTTTTTAGATTGCTTGCAGCACTTCTATTACTTTCAAATAACCAAAGTACGCTATCCTCAACTGCTTCAATTATCCTCATCCAACAGAAAAATGTGTGTGGTGTAATTTTATAGTTGTTATTAAAGCATGAGAATACAAAACCCGAATTTGGTAACCCTACATCATGTCGTGTTAATGGTGTCTTAGAGATTTTCTTTTTAGATACATTGACTTGATAACTGTTGGGTAGGTAGACAACTTTCTCTGAGTAGTATCTCTGATGTGTTTCAGGAATTAGTGTCTGATCGGCAATAATATAATCCATATATTCTGCCGCTGTTGTACCTGGGTATCCAAGATAGTTAACCTGTACCGGTGCACTACCCTCTGTAAATATATTGAAAAGATTATCCCCGGTAAATCCTTTTAAATCAACAGCAATATCAATGCCAATGTTTCGGGATAACAATGCTATATCTTGCTCTGACTGGGTTCTAACCTCAATAAATTTATCAAAACATAAAAGAATTCTTTGTCTCCATTTGTCCTGACTATCGGGCCCAAACGAGAACGCAATGAGTTCAAATTTATCTCTATCATGACATTCAAACAACTCTGCCATTAAATGCATCGTTGCATGATTATGAAAGTCAGCAGAGAAGTACCCAATCCGAATTTTTTTATGTTCTTGATATTGGTATATTTTAGGAGAAATATTAGTCTGTGGGTGTTTCTCGTTAACGAAAATTTCCGTAGTTTTTCTTTGAATACTAGGGTCGTCAATCAGAGACAACATCGGAAAGGGTCTAGAAACCTTTTCTCCATTTTTAACTTTATCTATTAATTTATTAAGGTTATTTGATAGATTTTCCCAGATACAAAGGTTCATTCTGTTATGTAATGAAGCACCAAATATAAAATCCATATCCGGTTTGAGAGCAATAGCACGGTCATAACTTTCTAGTGCTTCATCCTGTTGGTTGAGGTCTCTCAGGGTATTACCCCGATTGTAGTGTGCTTCGGCATTATCAGGGTTGAGGGCAATGGCGCGGTCAAAACTTGCTAGCGCTTCATCCAGTCGTTTGAGGCCTCGCAGGGCATTACCCCGATTGTAGTATGCCTCGGCATAATCGGGATTGAGAGCAATAGCACGGTCATAACTTGCTAGCGCTTCATCCAGTTGGTTGAGATCTTGTAGGGTATTACCCCGATTGCAGTAGGCATTGGTAAATTCGGGATTGAGAGCAATGGCGCGGTCATAACTTGCTAGCGCTCTATCCAGTCGTTTGAGATCTTTTAGGGTATTACCCCGATTGTAGTAGGCCTCGGCATAATCGGGATTGAGAGCAATAGCACGGTCATAACTTTCTAGTGCTTCATCCAGTCGTTTGAGATCTTTTAGGGTGTTACCCCGATTGGAGTAGGCCTCGGCATAATCGGGATTGAGGGCAATGGCGCGGTCAAAACTTACCAGTGCTTCATCCAGTCGTTTGAGGTCTCGCAGGGCATAACCCCGATTATTAAGTGCATTAGTTTGGTTGGGATCTATTTGCAGTGACGCACCAATAATCCTCACAGCATCTTCTAATCTTCCTCTTTGGAGTGCAATAGTTCCTAGGTTAGTCAATAGGAATGTGTGGTTAGGCAAATAGGTAAGTAGTTTTTTGTATTGGGTTTCTGCTAAATTCAACTGACCAGATTGATGCAATGTAAATGCCTCTTCAATCATCTTGGTTTGTTCAGATGTTGGTCCAATGGACTTCACATTCGTGGACGCTTTCTTGCCCCTTTTCTTCTGTCGACGTCTTTGTGTCCTATTCATTTTTTATACTATATTGCTCAGATAATATTCGTATTTAAAAGTCGGTAGCAAGGTTTAGAGAAATGACGTAGGTTGGAATTATTATAGGGTATGTTTACACAAAAAAGCGATTAAGAAAAAGGACTTAAAGTACGTCCTATGGAAGTGGGTGTGTCACCGTGGAGTAGTTTCCAACGCATGGGTGCTGATAATGGAGATGGAGAGATATCTTGTTACGCCAAATGAAAAGAACTAAAGAGGATATACGGAGAGATAGTCCCTGTATCGGGACATGTACCCTTAATGAGGAGAATATTTGTGTAGGTTGCAATAGACATATAGACGAAATCATAGAAATGGGTAATCCAGAGAAAGATGAGTAATAGTTAAGTTTAATAGGTAAGTTCCAAAGTAACTTGGAGGAACGGTGAGGTAATCAAGGTAAAAAAATTCTAAGACTCACTAGTCTAACTTTAGTGGAGTGAGTGCATCTGCGATTGCAAAGGAATTAGGTATAGGACGTGCATCAGTTTATTGTGCATTAGAACAGTAAGTCTTAAAATTATTCTTCCTTGATTAACTTATCGTTCTTGAAGGTTTTTTTGTACCCTAACGAACCATTCTTATCATACCATTCCCAAACACCATCTAACTTACCGTCCTTGTAAATCCCTATATGTGATAACTGACCATTGTCGTGATAAGATTCCCAAGAACCATCTAACCTACCGTCCTTGTAAGTTTCTTTTATCTTTAACTGACCATTCCTGTAATACTCGTCCCAAACGCCTTCAAACTCACCGTCCTTGTAAGTTCCTAAACTTAATAACTGACCATTCTCGTGATAACGTTCAAAAGAACCATCTAACTTACCGTTCTTGAAAGTTCCTATTTTCTTTAACTGACCATTCTCGTGATACTTCTCCCAAAGACCTTCTCTCTTCCCGTTCTTGATGGTTCCTTTATGAAACTCTCCATCTTTATCTTCACCCTCCACAGAACCAGAGTAAGGTTTGTTTGTGAACTTCTTGTAGATAATTCCATCACGAACAACCAAATCATCTGGTTTAACTGTTTTACTGAACGCAATTGAGGGTGTGAGACAGAACACAATAGTCAGAAATGTGATGGTAAGTTTTCTCATACAAAAACTCTGTCATATTTTGGTGAAATTGGGGAGTCTAACTTTAGTGGATTGGAGTGGAGTTTCACTCAACACTCTTTAGTTCAGCAAGTGGGTATTTATTCCGGTTAATTAAAAAGGTCCACAAATTAAAAACCTATAACTGCTTGCGACTACTGCTGGGAAGCCCAATAGGGTTACACATTATGTTCACCCAGCAGTAATGTCTTTTGAGAAATCTCAGCAATCATTTTCACCAGCACTTTTCGTGCGGCAATCTTATCTTTTGATTTGATGTATTCGTTACCGAGCGCGGTGAGTTTCATACCTGATGCGTCTATGCGTTGATTGAGTTGATGTATGTCTATACCTCTGTTCTTTTATTGGTTCAGGTGTATTTACATGGGTTGCATTCTATCAAATTGAGTTTGGCGCAAATCTATGTATTAATTTCAATATGATAGATTTGAAACGAAACAGTAAGAAAGAATTAGTGGCTGCTACCGGTAAATGGGTTTTGAAGTAGAGGATACCGCTTATTTCCTCGTCTGCAACGCCGATAGAGAGGCGGATGGATTTAATGGTGAAATGAAATTTCAGGAGGTTTTAATTCCTTACCAATGGAATTCAAATTGGATTCATGGCAAGGTAACTGAAATGATTGATTTATTGAATGATAACAACGCACCAGATGCAAACCCAAGTTGTAAGAATTGTGCTTATGTAAGTCAAATTGTTAGGTCAGGTTTTTGACGCTTTGTTTTTTAACATTTTACCTTTATTAAGTTGGATATGCCATACGGAACCGTTGACCAGAAAAGACCGCTCTTAGCTGAAGACACTGAATTTCAAACAGTTGGTTGCAGGCATTCAAATCCAGATATTTGTAAAAATAATGGAACAGTGGGCAAATGCGCCTTGGTCTCTGAAAATAATTTATGTGTCTTGCCGCCAAAGACCTGGAAAAAACTCTTCATGACGCTGAAGGATTTAGAGAATAAAATATGAACGTTATCAAAAACATCTTTCTAAACAATGAAAGTGGTGTTTTTAGAGGTGACTGCCTTGAATTGCTTCCAGAAATTCCAGATGAGTCAATAGATCTCATATTGAGTGACATACCCTACGGCATTGGTGTTGATGATTGGGACGTCCTACATTCCAATACCAACTCTGCATATGGTGGTAAGAGTCCTGCCCAAGAGAAAAGTGCAGCGTTCAAAAAACGCGGAAAACCGATAAACGGGTGGAGTGACGCCGATAAAAAAATCCCAAAAGAATATTATGATTGGTGTATGACGTGGACACCTCAATGGATGCGAGTGCTTAAACCAGGAGGTAGTGCATTTGTTTTTGCTGGGAGGAGGTTTGCTCATCGTGCCGCCGTCGCACTCGAAGACTCAGGACTAAATTTACGCGATATTATAGGTTGGCAAAGAGATAGCGCCTTGCACCGTGCGCAGCGCCTAAGCGTTGTATATGAGCGCAGAGGTGACTTGGAAAACGCTAAAAAATGGGATGGTTGGCGAATAGGAAATCTTAAACCAGTCTTTGAACCAATTATTTGGTGCTTCAAACCATACAAAATAACGATTGCTGACAATGTCCTCGAACATGATTTAGGTGCTTATAACCACGAAAAATTAAGGCAGATGGTTGGCAACCTGAACAATATTTTTCACATAGGACAGAAAAAAACTGACTCTGGATTGCACATTGCTCAAAAACCTGAGGATTTAATGAGAGTTCTGATTGAACTGGTGACAGTGGAAAATCAGATCGTCCTAGATCCATTCGCGGGAAGTGGAACTACCGGCGTAGTCGCGAGAGATTTAAACAGACGGTTTCTAATGTTTGAGAAAGATGAAAAAAATTTCAAAACAATGCAATCAAGACTGATCACGCATCAGGGTAGTCTAATTTGATTGTTAATTTATGAAATGCCCCAGTGGATCACGAAAGTTTCGTATTCTATCAAGTTGTTTGGACAAATCCCTTGTCTCAGAGTCAGTTTCGGTCAGAATAGCGAAACGCCTCAACTCTTCTATATCGTTAATGCTCGAGTAATGTTTTTCAATCTGTGTTTTTGTCTTTTCTATTCTTTGATTTAATTTTAATTCCCAAAAATAAACCATTTCTCTGACAACTTGGTTAGCAGAGTGTGAAAACTCCTCAAAGGACAGATCACGTTGGTCAAACAGAGTTTTTCTGATAACCCTATAATATGGTTCTCGGTTATTTGTGTCTTTGGGTAAAATATTAGGAAACATATCCCCGTATGAACTCAATGCATTGGTTAGAAAATTCTTTTTTAGATTACACAGAAGAACAAATGCTAAATGCTCATAATAAAGGCAAATTGTGGGGAGTGATTTGTCCGTAGTGTATTGGTAGAAATCACTACCTTTTTTCCAGTCATGTTGTGATGGAAATGTAACTAGACCGCCCAACTGACTGACATTTGCATGTCTGCTCAACCACTTGCGAATATCAGAGTGCTTCAGGACATCTTTAACGTTTGGCGCATTTTGACTCCTACCTAATCGAAAAGATTTAGAGTCGCATACAATAACAACATCTCCATCCGAAATAGTGATATCCTCTGTGCTTGATTTTTGTGTTGGCAAGAAACTTTTTGTGAACCCAATTCTCTTTGCCCACTCTAAAACAAGTGTCTCAATCAATTTTGAGTAAAGAGTTTCTTGTGAGGAATCGGGGGGATATTCTTCAGGAATATACCCAGAGTGACATAACAAAAAAGCAAATTCCTGGTTAGTTTTTGATGACAACTCTGAAAGAAGGTTTGCGACAATTTTCGATGTGTCAGGGGTAGTTGTCCAGTTATCGTTCTCTGACTCCATGAAAGTCTGGAGAAATCTATAACTTTTTATTCTTGCTGATCTCTCAAAAAACCTATCTCCAAAAAATTTTGTTACCATTCTGTCGCCTCCGTCCCGGCAACAAAATAGCAGATTTTTTATTTATTTGCCATTCATCTACAACTGGTTTCAAACGCATAATTTTCTGGGAAACTTGTTGGCGATATCTCAATCATGTGGAGAGTAATACAATTTTCATAAATTGCCGTCTGCCCAATGCCATAATACCCGGCAAGCGACGGTCCTATATGGCGACCATTTTCTCATCAACTCATTCCAATTTTCAGAGTCCTCTGTGAAATCCTCGCCATACAGTTCGATTACAGTTTTTTTAATAGTGGCGTCATTTTTCGCAAGCACATCCAAATGACCAAACGCAGACATTGCGAAAATAGAAGCGGACCAGTCACCAATTCCTTTTATTTTTTTCAATTCTTCAATACATTTTTGTTGGCAAAGAATAGATAAGTCCTCAAAAAAATTTGCGTTGGCATGCAATAACTTAGAAAGATTTCTGATGTAATCTTTTTTCTGATGAGAAACACCAATTTTCCTGAGTTCCCAGTCACTCAATTTGTCATAATGTAGTTGTGAAATTGTTTTTCCTGGAAGCGCCTCTTCAAGTCTTCGCCATATTGTCTCTGCCGCTTTACCAGACAATTGCTGTCCAATTATTATTCGCACCAGTGATGAGAAGTCAGGTTTTCGGGAGACAGGAACAGGAATCTGCTTACCAACAATAATAGATCGCATTACTGGGTCAGATCTCTGTAGGTGTTTAAGCCCCTGATTAAATGTTATTTTGGTCAACTGAAGACAACTTCACTGCTGAGTTTGCGACTTAGTGAAGGTTATCATCTATAGACGTTTATCTGAACCCCCTCTGACTTCATTTTGATATGAACCCACACCACACCAGAATAGTCAAAGCGCACTGGTCGGTGAATAGTCGAGGTTTATGAGTCCTTTCTAATGTAAAGAAGGTTCACCAACGGTGCGACAAACCAGAGTATTGCAGAACTCCAAAGCACCAGACTATTCGGCAGTCCATGTCCAATAAAGAACCCAACACATAACATCATTAAAAGGACATTCAGTCCTATGGCCATGTTCTTCAAACTCATATTCTGCTCCTATATCTATTGTAGTTTAGACTAATCAAATTCACTTATTATTGCTTTGGGTTTTTACAGAATATCAAAACACTTTAATGAAAAAGCTATTTTCAAACCGAATAATAAGAACTGGGGATTAACTGGTAATGGTATCTATTCAGTTCTCAAACGATAAAGGGAACGAGTAGAACCATTAGAGTTGAGAAATAAGCAGTATCACCTAGTTTGGTCTAAAATGTGGATTGAGTATGGAATAGATGATTAATACTCACTCCACTAAAGTTAGACTCCCCAATTTCACCAAAATATGACAGAGTTTTTGTATGAATGAAGACGCTCCCAAAGTATCTCCTCACGACTTAGTTGTTCGTTATGGAATTACCTACAAGAAGTTCACTAATATTCCATTTACTGGTTCTGTGGAGGGGGTGCCAAAAGGAACTTATAAGAACGGTAAGAGAGATGGTGTTTGGGAAATGTATCACTTGAATGGTCAGTTATGGATGGAAGGAACTTACAAGGACGGTAAGAAAGAAGGTGTTTGGGAAGAGTATGAAGACGACGGTCAGTTATATAGAAAGGGAAGTTACACGGACGGTAAGGAAGAAGGTGTTTGGGAATTCTATTACCAGAATGGTCAGTTATATCAAAAAGGAACCTTCAAGAACGATAAGAGAGAAGGTGTTTGGGAATTTCATAATGAGAATGGTTCGTTATCATCCAAAACAACATACAAGGACGGTGAGATAATCAAGACAGAATAATTTTAAGACTTACTGTTCTAACGCACGATAAACGGATGCACCACCTATTCCTAATTCCTTTGCAATCGCAGATGCACCCACTCTACTAAAGTTAGACTCCCCAACATCACCAAAATATACCAGAGTTTTTGTATGAAAAAACTCACCATTGCAGTTTATAATGACCCAAACGGACTGTTCCAAAATAAACCATCACCGTGGAGTAGTTTCCAACGTGCGGGTTCTAATAGTCAGTATTAAAACTTATCTACCTTGATAAACTGATCGTTCTTGAAAGTTCCTTTTGTCCTTAACTGACCATTGTCGTAATAAGTTTCATAATCACCATCTCTTTCATTGTTCTTGTAAGGCATTTTTGATTGTAACTCTCCATTTTCCCAATAGGTTTCCCAAACGCCTACTTTCTTATTATCCTTGTATGTTCCTTTTTGAAATAACCGACCATTCTTGTGATACTCTTCCCAAACACCATCTTTCTTGCCGGCCTTGTAAGTTCCTTTTTCAGATCCTCCGAGTACACCATTACCCTCCACAGAACCAGTGAATGGAATGTTAGTGAACTTCTTGTAGAGAATTCCATTACGAACAACCAAATCAGATTCTTTAATAGTTTCACTCGACACAATTGATGATGTGAGACAGAGCACAATAGTCAGAAATGTGATAGTGACTTTTTTCATTCTCTTAGTTTGGCAAATAAAACCCTAAAAATGAAGTTTTTCCTATTGCGTTAGGGTGGTAGTGTTATTTCATCAGGAAAAACTACTCAGTCACAGTTGAATAGGTTCCTTGGGACTAGGATTTCCTCGCCTTTTGAACAATCATTTCCATCCGGTTTAGGAATTTGGATCGATCCGCTTTGCTAAAAGGGGGAGGACCGCCAGTCATTTCGCCAGTTTCGCGAATCCCTTCCATTATTTCCCGTGTAGCAAGTGCCATGCCTATATTATCGTTGGTATATGTGTCGCCGTTAGGTTTGATTGCGAATGCACCCTCTTTAAGGCAACGTCCGGCAAGTGGAATATCGTTAGTCACGCATATGTCTCCCCGTCCGATATGGTCTGCGATCCAGTTATCGGCGGCGTCGGCACCCTGATTGACAACGACAAGTTGTATTAGTGGATTCAGCGGAGGGCGGATTCCACCGTCGCATACCAGATAGGTTTCAAGATTGTGGCGTGTGGCAATCCGTTCTACCTCGTTCTTAACCGGACAGGCATCAGCATCGACATAGATTTTAACCATTATAAAAACACGATTTCACGGATTTAACCTTCCCACAAATGGTAACACCTGTTTTATAAACAGGTAGATCGAACAAGGGGTGAAAATCCAAATACTTGACCCGAAATACTTTGCAGTCAACTTGGTACATGGTTTTATTTTGGCAAAAAATCTTAGATGGGGGTAGGTCTTGTTTGGCGTTAGGGTGGTGGTGTTATTTCACCAGTTAAAACCAGTCGGTCACCGTGGAGTAGTTTCCAACATACGGGTTCTGACGTTAAATATTACCTCTGTTTCACCGTAACCCTTACCTCTTCTTGACACTCTAATTCTCCCCTATTAAAGCATTTGTTTTTAGGGGGTGGGGTTAAACACACAAATAATGGAATTAATTATAGAATTCATCATAGTTTCTGTTCTTGCGCTATTCCAATCTGTGTTTGGTGTTGGCCTTCTTTTATTTGGTACACCAACATTTTTGTTTATTGGTTACGATTTTGAGTCCACTTTAGTTCTTTTATTGCCCGTTTCTATTGCAGTCAGCTTTCTTCAAATAATTAATCAAAAAAGTTCTATCAAGTCTTTGGTAGTATCCGAATACAATCTTTTTTGTTTACCATTTATGCTCTTGTTTCTGGTAATCGCAATAAAACTCGGGGACATACTAGACATTAGATTATATGTATCAATACTTTTAATAATCTCATCGATGGTTGTATTGAATAAGAATAGAATTATTCTTTTGAATAAATACCTATTAAAGTACAGAAAACTTTACTTAGTCCTTATTGGTTCTATTCATGGCTTGACAAACATGGGTGGTGGTTTTTTATCTTTGTTTTCAGCGTTGGTTAACGGTGGAGATAGGGTATTAACCAGGAATTACATCTCATACGGCTATTTCGTTATGGGTTCCATACAGCTTACTACGATTTTAGTTATTGGCTTAAGTAATGTAGATTTAACTAAGTTGTATTATGTATGTTTGCCACTAATTTTATTTTTTCCATCTCAAAAGATCTTTAATAAAATTGATAATCAACTATTTATCAAACTAATTAATTATATTGCATTAATATTTGGAATTATTGCTCTAACCATAAGTCTTCAATAAACTCCATCACCTTGGAATAGTGGGGTTAGGGGATAATAGAAATGCCCTCAACAATACAGAAAGATACCTAACGTTTAATCTCTTGTTTTATTTCTTCAAGCTCTTTCAAAATTTCAAGTTGTTGCGTATTCATCTTAGAAAATACTTTATCCAACCCATAACCTAGTGCACCAAAAAATATTAAAAAAAGAAAAACGTTTCCCCAATCTAACCACTGAAATGTGACTATTTCAAAAATATTCATAAAACCTCCATTATTAACTTCGTTCAAACTTTGGTTCTTCATTCATCTTCTGTTAATGTTTCGGAATGAATAGAAAAAAACTCCCTTTTGAAACGCAAATTTCAGTGTGGAGTAGGTTCCAAAGCATGCGCATCTTAATGACATTATTTACTATTATGGCTTTACTAACAATTTCAAAAGCTGCTTTAGCGGAAACTATTCAAATTGAGTTTACAGAAAATGACTTGTATAGCATAGAGGTTGCACGCATTGATGTTGGAGACACTATAGAATGGTTACCAAAGGATGAGGGGCATAATGTAGAGTTTCTCGTGGGTCCAAAAACGAACTCGCTTCCAACAAAATCAAAAATAGACGAGGTTTACTCCGTCATTTTTAAAGTCCCCGGAGTTTATTTGTACGGATGTACTCCGCACAGACACATGGGGATGTTAGGTCTAATTATCGTTGGTAATGACTTTCATAACATGGAAAAAGTAAAAAAATTTCAATTGTCTCCCGTCGCTACTTCAGTTTTGAAACGATTAATTAGAATTGCTCAGTCGTATTCCAAGTCATCCTAGTCACACAAAATGGATAATAGTTATCAAATGTATTCCAGATCATTAAAACTTTTTCTCAAGATACTAATTACCGTTTTGGCACTTCTTTCTTGGGGTTTTATTTGGACTTTTTTTATTAAATATATGTCCATAGATGAAATACCTGGCATTAGAATAATCGGGTCACTAGTAGGTGCTTTTTTTATCTGGAAATGGATATCTAGCGCTTTTAATAAAAGAGATACTAAAAGTTCAGAAGATAACAGTCCCGATAACCAGAACTAAGTGTTTTCTATTCAAAAATATAATCAATTAGAGTTTCTGATTTTACACATAAATATGATCTGGATCTAATCCATGTTGGTATCTGTCATACATAGTCAAATAAGCAGACTCGAGATGTCGTGTAAACAATGCGCTGTCATATAGCGGCGCTGTGGGTAAATTATTGATTAACTTGTCTTTGATGATTTTTAACTTTTCTGGGTGTAATGCTAGTTGGATAGCAAGTGACTCATACTGCTCTTGGGTCGTCGTAATAAGTTCCGGCAAATTAACTGCATTCAGCAGACTTGCACTAATTCTGCTAGCAAAAGAGTTTCCCATACAAGTTAATACCGGCAACCCCATTCTAAGTGCATCACTAGCAGTTGTGCCCCCATTGTAAGGAAGTGTATCTAAAAAAAGATCTGCAATCCTATATCTTGCCAAATATTCAGTCATAGGCAAACGTTTTCCGAAAATAAGTCTATTAGGATCAATTCCTCTATGAATAATTTCTCTTGTTAAATTTATTTTAGTTGTTTTGCTGTCAGCAAAAAGTAGCAATACACTGTCGTCAACCTGTTTAAGTATCTTCACCCATCCATCAAAAGTAGTTGGTGTTATTTTATAGGTTTTATTGAAACAACAATAAATGAACCCTTCCTCAGGGAGGCCTATATCTTGTCGGGTAAATATGGCCTCCGGAATATTTTTCTTTGAATCATTGACTTGATAACTCGGTAAATAAACGATCTTTTCAGAATAGTATTCTTTATTATTTTCAGGAATTATTGTTTGATCCGCTAATAAATAGTCATAATAGTTTGCGCCCATAGTCCCAAGATAACCAATATAGCTTATTTGTATGGGGGCAGCTGACATTGCAAATATTCCGGTTCTGGAATCTCGGGTAAATCCTCCCAGATCCACTGCAATGTCTAGTTCAACCGACCTGGCAAGTATTACAACCTCTTTATCCGACATGGCCCGGACATCATGAAAATGATCGACTGCTCCTTGAATTCTAAAATGCATTTCATGTTCTGTACCTGAACCATATGAAAAAGCATAAATTTCAAATTTATTTCTATCATGATTTTCGTAAAGTTCTGCAGTTAAATATGAAACAGGGTGATCCCTGAAGTCAGCAGAAAAATAACCAATTCGAATCCTTTCATGCCTATTATATCGGCTTATTTTGGGAAAAATATTATTCTTTGGGTGCTTCTCGTTAACATATATTTCTGAAGTTTTTCTATGTACAAGAGAATCGTCAATCAGAGATAGCATTTGAAAAGGATGTGAAACTTTTTTTCCATTGTTAATTTTATTTATTAATTCATTAAGGTAGTTCTGATAGTTATTCCATATAAAAAGAGACCTTTTGGTATACGACATTTCGCCTAAGAGAAAGTCCATATCTGGATTTAGGGAGTTGGCACGTTCAAAACTCACCAGTGCTTCGTCCAGCCGCTTGAGAAATTTTAGAGAAACACCATGATTTGCGTGCGCTTCGGCATTATGAGGGTTGAAAGCAAGAGCATGATCAAGACTTGCCAATGCTTCATCCAGTCGCTTGAGCTCATTTAGAATAAAACCTCGATTCGAGTATGCATCAGCGAAATCCGGTTTTAAAGCAATAGCACGGTCATAGCTTGCTAGTGCTTCGTCCAGACGTTTGAGGTCTCGTAGGGCATTGCCACGGTTGGAATGTGCTTCAGCAAAATCCGGTTTTAAAGTAATAGCACGGTCATAGCTTGCCAGTGCTTCGTCCAAACGTTTGAGGTCTCGTAGGGCATTGCCGCGATTATTAAGGGCGTTAATTTGGTTCGGATCTATTTGGAGTGACTCCCCAATAATCCTCACCGCATCATCTAATCTTCCTCTTTGAAGTGCAATAGTTCCCAGCATAGTTAATAACGATGTGTTTTTAGGTAGATATTTAAGTAGTTTTTTGTATTGAATTTCTGCTAGATCCAACTGGCCTGAATGATGCAATGCGAATGCCTCTTCAATCATCTTGTTTTGTTTTTGTGTAGTTTCATTGATTTTATTATTCTGCATGAGAGCACCGTATTGAATCGACTGTTAATAGAAGCCTTTACCACAGAGTAATTCTAATTCCTTACATTTCCAAGAACTAGAAAGTCTGTCCAAGGCGTAAACTTAGTGGAGAGGGCGTTGCTGCAGGATTATTAGAGTATATAAATGTTGAATTACCCAAAAGATACTAACCAGAATTTTCAATTTTTGAATTGCGATTTAAAGTCATGCCACTCATAATCTTCTATGGAGGCTAGGTAATGAAATTTATGTTGGTAGTTATTATCACAATGGGCTCACCATTGATTGGTGAAGAGCAAAGAACTTTTGAACTGCGTATTCCTCAAGAGAACAAAGAGATCTGTCTAAAATCTGCAAGAACATTTAAGTTTTCTCTACCTGTAATTTCAATTCACACAAAATGTGAACCTAGTAAGAAAAATGAAGAGCCTAAGTTTGAAACTACATAGAAATTCCATCCAATAATGATAAGTGTGGCTTATAATTTGTACTACTAATCTGTTAGATGTGAATTCACCTGAGATCATCTTGATATGAAGATAACTTTTAGGGAGTATTCTTTGAAAAAAATAAATTTTAAAACACTCTTTTTTCTCATTATCTTTCCACTGGTATTGCTTGCTTGTAAAGCAGACGAGATTGAGGTCTCCATCAAAAGTAATGACCTGAAAAAAGTAATATCAGGAAATACTGTTTCTGTAGGGTTTGAAGCCGAACTCAATATGATGGCTGAGAATAACTCAGAAACGAAAGCACAAATCAGAGCTATCGAGAAGATTATTGATAAATATATTATAGTTGAAGAATTTGATGTAACAGCCGGGGATTTTGGTTTTAAGATAAAAATCGAAGGAGAAATGCCCCTAATATATTCGCCCGATGGAAGTATGATTCAATCTGTCAGATCTCCTTGGGCAATGGTGATAAGTGATAATCGTGGTAGAGGAATCCTTTCAGAATTTCCTTACAAGTTGATGTTTTCTTCTACATCTCAGTTTGACCCCTTCTCTGGGGAACTCAATAGGATAAATTTGTTATTGAGCCCTGACAGACGACAACCGATTAAATTAAAATTAAGAAGGACTGGGCAAGATAAACTTAGAATATTCACGGGTAGTGTAGAAGTTTTTGGTGAGAGTCATGTTTTATATGAGGCGAGTATAGAGAAGAGGGTTTCACTAACAATGAAGGGCGGGGTGTATGACCGCACACCTCAGGTTATCCTCTTTTCTATGAAATAAGAGATTTTTAAACTTTTTTGTGCGGAACTTAGTTGGATAGGTTTTGATCGAATACTACCGACCCGGAGACTGGGTCTGTAACCCCTTTTTCCGGAGAGATCTCTTCCAATAAATGACGACTTGAGTTTAGTAGAGAAATCATCTCTGGCATGGCGCTGTCCATAGCTTCTTTATCTCTCCAAACTCCGCAAGAACAAAAAGTGTTTTCTCCTGTTTGTATTAATATGTGCGAAATAAGACCATCACAATCAGGAAAATTGTTGAATGCCTTTATGAAAGTGTCTTGATTTTCTTCATTGACTATAAATCGCACCACATTTGAATGCTTCATCAAAATTCTGTCTCCAATTATAAAATTTGTAAATGTTATGATAATTTGAATTAACCGTTCTTTATATTCCGCTTATTTAAAGACCTGCCTGGGTGATAAACTTAGTATTTAGATAGGCATCAATTGCTTCTGAGCCCCCTTCAGATCCATACCCGGAATCCTTAACACCCCCGAAAGGCGTTTCTATTAAAGCTATTCCGTGATGATTAATAGAAACCATTCCACTTTCAAATGCATTTCCAATAGATTCAGCAGTTTTAGCGGATTTAGTATAAGCGTAGGCTGCTAACCCGTAGTCCAGTCTATTAGCCTCATCTACTACTGCGTCAAAATCAGAAAATGGCATAATGGGAGCTATTGGGCCAAATGGTTCTTCATTCATAATACGCGCATCCATGGGGACGTCCGTTATCACCGTCGGTTCGAAGAAATAGCCCTTATTTCCTTTGCGTTCACCACCGGTTAATACATTAGCACCCTTGCTTACAGCATCATTGACAAAACCTTCGATGGCATCGATCCTTCGGTCATGCGCCAACGGTCCCATTTTGGTGTTTTGATCCATACCATCACCAACTGGCAGGTTTGATGCAAAATCAGTAAAACCTTTTACAAATCGATCGTAATGTTTTTCATGAACTAGAAACCTGGTTGGTGAGACACAAACCTGTCCAGCATTTCGAAATTTGTTAGCAGTTAATACCTTTAAAGCTACATCCACATCAGCATCTTCGAAAACTATTGCTGGAGAATGACCGCCTAACTCCATCGTAACACGTTTCATATGGGCGCCGGCCATTGCGGCCAGTTGCTTGCCAACAGCAGTTGAACCTGTAAATGTTACCTTACGGATTGAACGGTGAGGAATTAGATATTCCGAGATTTCTGAGGGAATACCGTACACTAAATTAACTACGCCATCTGGGAGCTCCGCATCTATAAAACACTCAAGTAGAGCGGCACAACTTGCTGGTGTTTCTTCAGGCCCCTTAAGAATAATCGAGCAACCAGCTGCAACAGCACCTGAAACCTTGCGAACAGCTTGATTTATCGGAAAGTTCCAAGGAGTGAACGCAGCGACTGGTCCTACCGGCTCTTTAACAACTATCTGAGTCACTCCGTCCATGCGGGCCGGAATTACTCGACCGTAAGTACGGCGCGATTCCTCAGCAAACCAATCAATAATCTCGGCTCCAAAAAGTGTTTCACCCTTTGCTTCAGCGAGAGGTTTTCCTTGTTCCATAGTCATTATAGCAGCTATATGATCAACACGTGAACGCACTAAATCCGCAGCCTTTCTCATCGTTTTATATCTTTGGTTTGCGGAGGTTTTTTTCCAAATGTGAAAACCACTTTCAGCTGCTTCAAGGGCAGTATCTAGGTCGGCAACCCTAGCATGTGCAACATGGCCTATCACTTCTTCTGTTGCTGGGTTTATAACATCAATAGTTTCACCAGCCTCTGCAGATTTCCATTTTCCTGCTATGTGAAGTTGGGTGTTGGGATAGGTATCAGTCATACAATTTTCCTAGTATTTTATATTGAATTTTTAGTTTTTCTGCATAGTAAGAGTTAATCTTAACCAATTATTATTATAGACGAAAGCGTAGCGATGCATCATTTTGGGAGTAATTATATTTATACAGATTTTATATGATTTTGCATCCAGGCGGAAATCAGAACAAGCTAAAATTACACTAACGCAGACACATAGAAAACCAGACAATAATTATAAGCTATAAAATTATATCCTTTACTCAAACCAAAAGTTTTCTATCTTCCAAATTCAGAAATCCACTTATTTTGCTCGAACTGGATCTACCGCCCTCCGCAATCTTTAATTTAACAGTTCTGATTTAGTCGTCGAAGTTATTCTTTTTCCCTTTCCTAACGTAGGCAATAACGTCCGAAATATGACGTTCTCCATGATGGCTGCTATCAGCAGCAACCTGGGAAAACATTTGCATTGCCAGCCCGGCATCAAAATCGTCAGTCATTCTTCTCTTCCATGGTCGTCTTATAACCTGAGTTGACATTCGACGAGTTGTTCGTGGTTGTGTCATAATCTGATCAGCAAGCTGGTACGCACGTTCAATAAGTTTTTCCCTTGGAACCACCTCATTTACCATACCCCATTCTAACGCTTGCTTTGCGTCGATTGCTTCTCCCGTCAGAAGGGCATAGGCCGCTCTTTTAGTTCCTAACAACTCTTGAAAACATACGTTGATTCCATCTCCAGGAACCGATCCAATATCATAATGGAGATCGTAGATAATCGCGTCTTCACTGCAAATTGTGAGGTCACACATTAAGCAAAGTTCTGTATGAAAACCCGGACCATTAAGGACTCCAATAGTAGGTATTTCTATGTCATTTAAGAGGGAGTAAAGGTTTACTCGGCCATCTTTAAAAGCATATTCGTATGCCCAATAATTAAGATCTTCAGCTTCTATCTTGAATCCATCAGGGTCAGGTTCCATCATAAACTCTTCACCAGACCCAGTGAATATCATTATTTCATTAGTGTTATCAGCTCCTATGGTTTTAAAAAGTTGCTGAACTGATTTATGGTTCTCAACGCTTAGTTTTATAGGCCCTCCATTAGTGTGGGCTTTAACTAAAATTACACCATCATCTCTTCTTTCCAGGATATAATTCTCTTTAAACACTTCTTTATAGTCTTCAAACTGGGGCTCGGGTATAAACTTCACTAATGACATCTCTCTTCCTCCTTTGAAATAAAGTTGTTGTTTAGCTAAACGGCCAAAGAAATAAAAATTTTTATTTATTAAAGTTTAATTGTATCTGTTTCATTAATTGTATGGTTTATCTTCAGTAAGAATAGCACCAATAGTAATATTTTAAAGTTTTGATAAATAGTGAGGTTTAAAATGCCTGTTGAAATTCCCATAAGTGGTTGGAGTTTGCCTCAATTTAGCGAGGTTGAAGAATTATTCCACCGTAATATGTTTAACGGAGATTCAGAGTGTGGAGATGAAGTTGGCGCCTGTATATCAATTGTAATTGAGGGTGAAACTGTAGTTGATTTATGGGGAGGGTATAAAGATTTAAAAAGAAAACAAATATGGGATAAAAATACAATCACTTGTATGATGTCAGTAACAAAGGCTTGTGCTGCTATATGTTTACTTACACTAGTTGATAGGGGCCTCGTTGATCTTGAAGAAACTGTTTCGTATTACTGGCCCAATTTTTCTAAAAACGGCAAAGAAAATATTACTGTGCGTGAATTAATTTCTCATCAATCTGGTGTTATTTACGCTGATGGAGCGCCGGCTGGCTCCTTATGGGATGAGGGGATTGTTGAAAGGGCACTAGAAGATGATGTGCCACAATGGGATCCGGGGACCGCGGGTTCATATCATTCATTTACATATGGTCCATTAATAAGCGGTCTTATTAGACATGTGGATGGTCGTTCAGTAGGTCGTTTTTGGCGTGAGGAAATTTCAGAGCCTTTTAACCTTGACTTTAATATAGGCTTAAAAGAATCAGAGGTTGCGCGGTGTGCAGAATTCATTGAAACTCCAGGAACTCCTTCCAGAGATGGCATCAAAACAAACAAAGATTCTCCATTATACCGGGCTTGGAATCCGATGCCTAAAGATGAGAATTTTAATTCACAAAACTGGTTAAAAAAGGAGTTTGCCTCAGCTAATGGCCATGGAAATGCTCGGGCTATTGCTACCTTGTTTGGCGGCCTATCTAATAATGGCCAAATAGCTGGTAAGCAGTTATTGTCGAAAGAAATTATAAATAATGCGATTAGTGAGCACTGGAATGAAATGGACCGCATGACCAATCGTCATTTTCGTTTTGGTTGTGGTTTTATGTTATCTTGTCCTCCCTTCCCGTTTGGTGGAAGACACGATAACTTTGGCCACACAGGTATTGGAGGTGCTGTTGGTTTTGGTGACCCGCACCAAAGGCTGGGTTTCAGTTATTGTTGTAATCGTATGGCACCAATTGCAAACTTGGGACCCTTCGCTACGCCACTGATAGAAAGCACTTATAATTCTATTTAATCTACATACCGAACCATTAAGCATCTTTAATCGTTAGGTTCAGGAAGTTGATTGCGTATATAAAAATATTTGAACTTGCTCTTATGGGAATTATTTTCCCGACTTGCATTATATATTTTGAATTAGCAAAACATCTTCTTTTTTTCATCTGGGGAGCTTTTATTTATGCTCTGCTGGTTTATTTTCTTTTCTATAGAGAAAAAATCAAGCAGATTAATTTTTTTCCTCTAAAATTTAATTTCAGCAAAAGAGAATTCTGGTTCGTTGTATTTAGATGGCTTATTTTAAGCATCTTTCTATATGTATTTACCCTATACTTTTTTCCCCAGAAATTATTTATGCTTTTCAAAAGAGATCCAGCACTAATGTATATAGTGCTATTCTTTTATCCTGTTTTATCTGCCTTTCCTCAGGAATTTATTTTTTGTACTTTCTTTTTTAATAGATACAAAAGTTTATTTAAAACTGAATACTATATAGTTTTCATGAGTGCTGCGATTTTTTGTTTGGCTCATATTTTTTTCATAAATTGGGTTGCACCTTTATTAAGTGCTGTTGGTGGATTAATGTTTGCTAATACTTACAGAAGGACTAACTCACTTTTTTTGGTTAGTTTAGAACATGCATTGTATGGGAACACGCTTTTTTTTATTGGTCTAGGTTGGTTTTTTTGGGGTGGATCTGTTTCATAAATTATAAAACCAACTTATCCATGATTTTACTCAAGGAGAAAGTATTATTATGCCGAGAGAGAAAGTTAAGATAGTTGAGAAAGACCCTTTTTCAGTCGAGGCTATGAAATTAGCTAAGTCGAAACTCCTTTCCAGTGAGGTAGATCGGTCCGATTCAAAAAGATTTCTTAAAGAACTTAATTCAAATGGATATTTAATTTTAAAAGGCGTAATTGAAAATTCAGAAATTAGAGCCATAAAAACTCTCTGTGAGTCCTTGGTCGAGACAGCATCTAAGGGGTCTACCAGTTTTGGAGGGTTCGAAACTAAAAGGTTATTCAATATGGTGGCTCGCACTAGGAAACTAGATCATTTGATGCTGCACCCTGTTGTAATATCCATCATAGAATCTTATTTAGAGGACCAGATTCAATTATCTGTTGCTAGTCTTATTCAAATCAATCCTAGCCAAACAGCACAACCATTGCATCGTGATGATAATCTTTATCCTTTGAAACGGCCCCGTTTTCCTATGACTTTGAATGCTATGTGGGCAATTGATGATTTTTCGCTAGAAAACGGATCTACTTTATTAGTTCCTGGCTCGCATATATTAGGTGATGATGAAAAGCCTGAGAAGGGAAGTATGATATCTGCAGTTATGCCAGCTGGATCGTTATTATTATATGATGGGTCTTTGTTTCATGCAGGGGGGGCTAATACAACAAATGCCCCTCGGCTTGGTTTCTCGGTGGTTTATAGTCGCTCTTGGTTGCGTCAGCAGGAAAACCAGTTTCTTGGTGTGCCTCCAGAAATTGCGAAAACTTTGCCTAGAGAAATGCAAAAGTTGATTGGTTATTGGGTGTCTAATAACTTTTTGGGGTACCTCAACGACGAGAGTCCAGCACGTTTGTTAGATTAATACTGATATTTGAAATAGGATGGAAGGTGTTAAACCTTCCATCCATGTCTTCTTATTAAAATCATCATATGTTAACTTTTGAACTATTGATTTTAATCTAAACTTGTAATTAAAAAATTAAACTGGGCAACTCATATCTTGACCACAACACATCGGAGATTTTATTTTTCCGTGATCATTAGGACACTTTGAAATCTGTACTTCTCTGCCATCATCTAGTTTCAGTATATCGTCGGCAAGAGGTGTATCGCATTTTGCGCAGGTGGCGTTTACCGCCATGCCGCACTCGGAACACTCATATGTAGCCACTTAAGCCTCCTATAAGTTTGTGCTAATTAATACACTTATATACCTTTTCCAAATATAAAAACAAGAGTTGTGAAATGTCTTTTAACCCAATGTTAAGTCCAAAAGAAATGATTAATAAAGGTGTATTCGGCGGGACCTATTTCAGTGATTTAATTGATCCTAGAGATTTTCCTAAAGACTGGTTTGAGGGATTAGATGAGTTTTATTATCGATCTTCTCAATATCGTTCAGAAGTAAACTTTTTTAAGGTGAAATCTGGACAGAGTCAGAAAGAATGGGAAGACAAAGGATGGATACACAAAGATGACCCAAGAGGTTGGTTTGAATGGTTTTGCAAGTATTTTATGGGAAGACGACATGAAGATGATGAGAGGCAAATAAATAGATGGCTAGCTTTTTGCGGACCCAAAGGACGTTGGAAAAATATTATATATAAGAAAATCTATGAAGAAAAATGTGAAATTAAATATAGTGAATCTATTAGCCGAAGGGTGCAGCAGTCCCTTTTGCATTGGTCTTACGTCGTAAATGAAAATGATTATAAAGTCTGGATTAATGAAAATAGATAATTTTTTTATTTTAGTGTAATAATGATTTAAAATACTTGGGAGTCTATTTTTTGATGAATGAATACCATGAACCTGCCAAAACTACCCCAAAATTAAAATCAACTGATAATGAAGTTATTGGCGAGACTGCTTATATGCAGAGACTAAGGAATGTACCTCAGGTTGAATTGCCTTTAATTGACCTTGGTAAAGTTAAGAATATAAGCGAGAGCAAATTATATTTAATGGGGAGTGAGCTAAAAAGTTATGTCAATGAATTTGGTTTTTTTGCAATTACCAATCATGGGGTTTTGCCAGAAGTTCTAAAAAATATGCGTTCTCTTAGTGTAGAATACTTCGATCTTCCCGTAGAAGATAAAATGAAGAATCCAGTAGATCGGCATGAAAGAGGATATTCGGGGTTAAATGTTGAGGTCAACGACTTGACTGAAGGGTCTAAGAGACGAAATGATTTAAATGAGGCGTTTAATTTTGGTATCAGTTATCCCAAAAATGATCCTAATAGAGTTTCTGGGCGTCGTTTATATGCGAAAAATAATTGGCCAAAAGAAGTTAACGGATTTGAAAAAGTAGCGTTAGAGTACTTGAGTGCTATGGAGAGGGCCAGCAAGCTTATGTTACCTCTCTGGTCTAAGGCTTTAGGACTACCAACCAATTTTCTTTTTTCATATTTTGATAGGCCACACTCTTATGTAAGAACTATTCACTATCCTGTGAAAGTGGGTCTCGAAGACGACGACTTGGGGATTCGCCCCCATGAAGACACATCATTTGTCACACTCCAACCTGCTGAAAATGAACCCGGGTTACAACTTATGAATATGGATGGTGAATGGGTTTGGCCCATTTACCCTGAAAATAGTATATTGGTCTATCCAGGAATGTTTTTAGCAGAGATTACTAGTGGAATGGTTCGTGCTGCTGAACACAGAGTTATTCCGCCCACAAACAAGTCACGTTACTCATTAGCATTTTTTATGGCTCCAAGTCTTGAGGCTTCCATGAATCAACTTCCGAACCTGGAACAAGAATCAGATAATTTGTGGGCTGATAAAACTTGGTGGCATTTTCATACGGATCTCATGAGTAGAGCTTACCCACGTTTTTCAGCTTTTGAAAACGAAGTTTAGGATTTTTATTGAAAGTTTTTACTATTAAAATCATCGATCAAAATTGTACCTAATATTTATTAAAAACAGCTAATTTCTCTTACCTAAATTATTTTCCATTTTCCACAGAGAGCCACTGTCACTCAGGAGAAAAATCTTTCCACTTCCTTTTTGTGTTTTTATGTCACGTATTCTACCAATTTTTCTTTTAAACAAAACGTCTTCTTGTACACGAGATTTATTTTCAAAAATTAATTTCCTTAGAGACTGATCTTTTAGTGAAGTAATAAGTGCATGCCCTTTCCAATTTTTAAACTCATCTCCACTATATATATTTATTGCGCTTACAGCGATTGAAGGCACCCAATATTTAATCGCTTTGTCATAGCCAGGTTTCCATTTGGGGCCTATCTTAGATCCATTATAATTAGTGCCTCCCCATCCCAATATTTTCCAGCCGTAGTTTCCTCCCTTTATAACTTTACCAAACCAATCACCACCTCTTGCGCCATGGTTGCTGATAAAAATACTGCCATCTATCGGGGATAAGCTCATACCTTGCGGGTTTCTGAGCCCTATCTGAAATATTTCTGGCAACCATTCTTTATTAATTAAGTATTTCGGATTGTCTTTAGGAATACTTCCATCTAAACCAATTCTTATAATACTTCCCAAATGATTTTTGGGATCCTGGGCTGCCATTCCCTTGCCTCGCTCTCCCACGCTAGCAAATAAATAATTACCCTTTTTGACCAAGCGTGAGCCAAAGTGGTGGTAGGAGTTTATTGGTGGCTCAGCTCTAAATATGTTTCTAAAAATAATCTGATTTTCATCGAATTTTCCTTTTGCAATCGACGTACTTGAGTAAGTTTTATTATATCCGGAAAACCCTCTGAACTCTGAATAAGTCACCCAAACTGTTTTTTCTTGGTATAGAACGTCCAACAACCCACCTTGTCCGGCGGAAACTATTGATAAATTGTGCTTAATTTCTTTTATTGCTTTATTTTTTAAGTTGGCGAGTAAAAGTTTGCCAGACTTTTCAGTTAATAATATCTTATCTGGCTCAACAAATGATAAACTCCAAGGTAAGTTTAATCCCTTTAACTCTTCGGTGAGTTTGAAATTATCCGGACATACATTTGTTGGCAGTATTAAAAAAATAAGTAATATTGTTGAAGTTACAGTTTTCAAAATTAACTCATACTATATTTAGTCACCATTCATTTTATAAGCTAAGTGATGAAGACGCTTGGAAATTTTATATAGGATAAAGTGTTATCGCTCGGATTCAACCAAAACTTGGACTATAACAAACTTCTAAGATGGTTTATGCCTAGTTTTGCTGCAGTTCTGAAATCCGGCTCCATGATACATTGGAGAGATAAATAACCATCGAAATTAATGGCTTTTAACGCACTAATTATTTCTCTGTAAGGAATATGGCCTCCGCCAGGGTAGCGTCTATTGCTATCGCTGATTTGAAGATATCTAAGGTATTCTTTTGAATCATAAATACTTTCTGCAAAAGACACATCTTCAATGTTCATATGGAAGGTATCCAGCATCAATCCCATTCCTGGACTATTAATTTCCTTAGCAAACTCAACTCCGTCTTGTGTGGTAAGTCCAAAATTGATGTAGAAACGTGTTTGTGGTTCAAATAAGACCTTTGATCCAACTTTTTCTGCGTAATCAGCTCCCTCTCTGAAAGCGTCATACATCCACCCTAGTGATTCTTCTCTTTTTTCACCATCAACCAATTGTCCTCTGAAAGACCCTATAATTACTTCTACCCCAAAAAAAGCAGCTGCATCCAGGGCTCCTTTAAGTCTGATCATACCTTCATCGCGAATAGATTTATCCGGATGACAAAGCCAAACTTTATCTTGAAAGCCTATAGCAGCAGTATGTATGGAGGCAACTTCTAACCCCCTTGTTTCAACGTCTTTACGAAGCTCATCGAGATTAAGGGATTTTGGCTGTCTGATTGACACTTCTACGCCGTCATAACCAAACTCAGAGAGAATATCCAAACTTTTAGTGAATTCTCCCTGCTGGGCTGGTAATTGTGGAGTGTCTACATCTGAGGTGGCAACGCTGAAACCTATTTTCATTTTTAATCCTATCTATTAAATTTTTTTTCAGACAATTTTGATACTTTAAAAGTATTTCTTGCTTATGAAAAGTTGTGGAACATCTCTATATACAACCTGCTTCGGAAAATTTCGTGATTTCATCATCCGAAAACCCCAGCATGTCTCCATAAATAGCTTTATTATCTGCACCTAGTAAAGGAGCCGGCTGGATGGGAACGTTAGAGTGGGACAATCTGATTGGAAAAGCTGGCATAGTGAACTTTCCGTGAATCGGGTGGTCTATTGTAGTGAAAACCCCTCTTTCTCGTAAACTGGGATCATTCTGTAATTCCATTGTGTCAAATACTGCTCCAGCAGCTACTCCCGCCTCTCCCAAAATGCGCATGACCTCAATTTTGTCATGCTTTTTAACCCAGCTTCCGATAGCTTCATCTACAGCCTCCATATTTAGTGCTCTATTTTCTGGTGAGTTGAATCTTGGGTCTTGTAACATGTCTTCACGGCCAATGACTGAGACAATTCTTTCCCAATGACGATTATGTGCTCTCGTTGAGTAGATATAGCAATAGTCATTTGGTCCATCTCCTTTGCATTGGTAAGCTTCGCTTGGAGCAACTGAACCAAGTATAACCTGATTGCCTCGTCTTTCAGCTGCTTTTCCAGTATTTGCTTGGGTGGCATATGCAACGCGACAAAAATTGGTCATTGCATCTTGCATTGCAACTTCAACTAGTTGACCTTCTCCAGTGGTAAAACGTTGATATAAAGCTGCAAGAATACCTATAGCACAATGCAGTCCAGTGCCAGTATCACCTATAGTTGTTCCTGGCTTAATAGGTCTACCTCCAGGCTCACCAGTAATGCTCATTACTCCTCCAGTAGCTTGCGCTATCATATCAAAAGCAAGAAAGTTTTCATAAGGGCTACCCTGGCCAAAACCTTTAATACTTGCGTATATAATAGATTGATTTTTTTCCTTAACTTTTTCGTAACCATAGCCAAGTCGTTCTATGACGCCTGGACCAAAGTTTTCAACAAATACATCAGCTGTTTCTATTAGTTTGTCTAAAAGATTACATCCAATTTTCGATTTTAGATTACAAGTTACACTTTTCTTATTGGCATTAAATAATAGAAAGTAATATGAATCGCCTCCTTTAGTAGGGGGAGTTCGCCCTTGTTCTCCTCCATTGGGGTTTTCTACTTTGATTACTTCGGCTCCAAGCCAAGCAAGTGTCTCAGTACAAGATGGGCCAGCTTCAAATTGGCTAAGATCTACTACCCTTACGCCGTCAAGGGCACCTTTTATTATACCGGTATTAGGCGACTGATTTTGTTGTTTTTTCATTTTTTATTCTCCCAGACCCAGACTTATAATAGGCCCAATAGATCCCAGCGTAAATTGAGTGACGAATTAACCAAAATAAAATAGATGATCACTAGACTTGAAAGTATGCATAATTCGGTCACAATATAGAGCTCTTATACTTTGGAGGCTATCTTTGAACCAGAAAATTGCAGTTTTGGGCACAGGAGCAAATGGCAGTTGTGCTGCAGCGGATATTACTAGGGCAGGGTTTGATGTTGATCTTATTGATCAGTGGCCAGATCACATTGAGGCTATGCGCGAAAATGGATTAACAATATGTATGCCAGATGAAGAGTTGAATGTTCCAGTTTCCGCCTTTCACTTGTGTGAATTAGCCTCTAATAACGTGCAGTATGATATCGTTCTACTATATACCAAAGCCTATGACACTAGGTGGTCGTGTGAGTTGATTAAGCCTTACTTGCATGAAGATGGATTATTAGTTGGCATGCAAAATTCTATGACAGTAGAAGATATAGTGGATATAGTTGGGGCAGAGCGCACCATTGGTAGCGTGGTTGAATGCTCTTCAGAAATTTTTACTCCAGGAATTGTGCAAAGAAATACGCCTCCAGAAAAAACCTGGTTTGGTTTGGGCACTATAGAAGGTTCCAGGGATGAGAGTGTAGAAAGAGCAGCCGAGCTTTTAAGAAAAGTCGGCAACGTATCTATAATTGACGACATTATTTCTGCCAAATGGATAAAGCTCGTAATTAACACAACCATGGCAGTAGTGGCGACTTCTGGTCTCAATGGAGTGGAGGGATTGAAAGCTGAGGGAATGCGAGATGCCTTAATGAGGGTCACTGGAGAGGCACTAAATGTTTCTCAAGGCATGGGCTACAAGCCAGTTCCATTATTCGGGCTTAGTGAAGATGATGTGAAGGACACGAATAGATTCCTTGAAACTCTTTTTGATAAAATGATGGCTGACGTAGGACCTGCAGCTCGTGATTGCATACTTCAAGATCATCTCAAGGGAAGAAGGAGCGAAGCTCAAGAAATAAATGGATTGGTAATAAAAAGAGGAGAAGAGCTTGGTCTGGACACTTCGGTTAATGCGGCAATAGTTGAAGTCAGTGACCGTATTCACTCCGGGGAGCTAACTCCTGGGCCAGAAACATTCGAATTGGTTAAAGAAATAATTCAGAGTTGACTGATAAGAAAACCATATTTTTTTAAACTATATTTAATTATCAAGTTTTTACCAGGAACAGTTAAAGAGCTATTTTTCGTCGGTATGTAAATTAATAACAAGCAAAGGGAGAATTAGATGTTTAAACGAAAAAATTTATTTATGTCTCTTTTGGCTGGTTTTGCTTCTTTGTTTTTAGTTTCAGGAATTTTGTCGAATATGGAAGCTATTGCCGGTTCAAAAGGTGGAACACTTACTTACGGCGTAAAGTCTAAAATTGAATCATATGATGCGCATGGTGCTAACGCATATGGTGTAATGCATTATATTCCTCAGCACTATTCAACACTGGTGACTTTCAACTGGGATAATTTTCCTGAACTGAGGGGCGATGTGGCAGAAAGTTGGAATGTCTCTAAAGATGGTCTCACTTATACATTCAAGATCAGGAAAGGTATCAAATTTCACGATGGGACGCCCCTTACAGCAAAAGATGTGAAGGCAACCTATGACCGTTTATATAATCCACCGGAAGGTGTTCGGTCAGCTCGTAAAAATCTTTTCAGCAGTATTGGAAGCATAGAAACTCCCGACGATTTTACAGTAGTATTTAAACTTAAGAGCGTTGATGGAGCTCTACTAACGGGGTTTGGGTCTCCCTGGAATTCTATATATTCGGCTAAAGATATTGCCAAAGGACCTAGATGGCATGCCACGAATATCAATGGAACTGGGCCATTTCGTTTTGTTGAGCATATCCAAGGAAAAAAATGGGTAGCCAAGAGATATGAAGGTTACCACTTTGATGATAACTATCTCGATGGAACGGTGGGCTATGCGATTAAAAAAATAGCTAACCCTATGTTGGGCGGTCAGATAATGGCCGAATGGAGGGCAGCCGTTCCACCTGTGGTTAAAGTGCTTAAAGAAAAGATGGGAGATAAGGTTGCTTTTCAGACCATGCCAATGCTCTCTTTTATAATGATATCTTTGAATACAAATTTTGAGCCTTTTAAGGACAAAAGGGTAAGACATGCACTTACACTTTGTGTTGATAGATATAAAGGTTTACCTACGCTCGCAAAGTTAACCTGGACAGCTCCTCAGCCGGCTGCTGCCCTGATGCCTGGAAGCGAATTTGCTTTGCCAAGTAATGAGTTAGAAAAGCTAACAGGCTTCGGTCGTGATATGGCTGCTAATAGGGCAAAAGCAAAGTCCCTTTTGAAAGAAGCTGGTCATGAAAACTTAAAGTTTAAATATAGTAATCGTGCTGTGGCACACCCCTATGAACAAATTGCTATATTCTTGATTGATCAATGGAAAAAATGTGGTGTTACTGTAGAACAGATTTCTAGTCCGACACCAAAATGGGTCAAAATGAGAAGATCAGGGGCTTTTGATGTTACTATTGATTTTGTCAGCGGATTTCTCCCTGATCCAACGGTTCTACTAGCAAAACATGTTTCGAAGGATCGAAATCCGCAGAACTATTCTGGTTATACAGACCGGAAACTGGATGAGCTTTATGAGGGTCAAAAGAAAGAACCTGATCCTCAAAAGAGAAAAGCCTTAATACATGAGTTTATTAAGCATACTACCGATCTAGCTTGGACAATACCGATGTCCTTCATGAATCGTACAATAGCCCTCGATAAAAGAGTCAAAGGCTATAAAATTGCTCCTTCATTGGTCTTAAACACCGATTGGAGAGGGGTTTGGATAGAAGAATAATTATAATAATTTAATTTTAGTAGTTACTAAAGGAGGGAATTTTCCCTCCTTTTTTTATTTTTTTCACATTGGAATCTAATTATTGAAACGTTTCGTATTACCCCTATGGAAAAGACGATAACTTAGATTGCATGGCTTGGTTCAAAAGGCCATTAGAGTAGTTTCAAACATACCCCCCTTTTTCCTACAAAGGAAAATCTAGAAATTAGTATAATTAGAAAAATTTTATTAGATTTGTTTATTAGTTACTTGTAGGAGAGTCCGCTGTGTGGCAAATAGAGACATGGACTCTCCAGATGTCTGCGTAATAGTCGTCAATTATAATGCAAGTGATCATCTTAGTAGATGCATTTCCGCGTTAAAACTTCAGACTTATGAAAACTATGAGGTCATTATTATTGATAATGCTTCTCAAGATGATTCATTAGCCAAATTAGGAAACCTTCCAAATAATTATAAAATTATAAGAAATGATGAAAACCTGGGTTTTGCCGCAGCAAATAATATTGCAGTCAAGCAGACAGAATCAGCCTGGATAGCTACTCTTAATCCTGACGCTATCCCAGATCCAAATTGGCTGCAAAAACTAATTTTTGCATGCGTAAATAATCCTAATTATTTTTCATTTGCTTCTGTCTTAATAAGCGATAAAGATCCAGCGAAATTGGATGGTGCTGGAGACGTTTATCACTTGAGCGGTCTGGTTTGGCGTGGAGGGCATGGACGCTCCATAGATGACTTGCCCTCTAGTGGTGAAGTTTTTTCAGCGTGTTCTGCTGCGGCCCTTTATAGAAAAGATATCTTTGAAGAAGTGGGGGGATTTGATGAAAACTTCTTTTGCTATATTGAAGATGTAGATCTTGGTTTTCGGATGAGACTACGAGGCGGCAAATGCCTGCTAGTGTCAGACTCTTTTGTAAGGCATGTTGGATCAGCAATTACAGGAAGACATAGTTCTTTTACAGCCTATCATAGCACTAGAAATATTATTTGGACTTTTTCTAAAAATATACCTGGGCCTCTGTTAATATTTCTATTTCCTATTCACGTTTTAGCGTTAGGAGCTTTAGTGATTTTTGCTTTTAAAAACAAAGTCGGTTTATCTGCTTTACGAGGTCTTTTTGATGGTCTTAAAGGAATAGCATATTTATGGTCTACTCGACGCTCAATACAATCGCAAAGGACTGTTCCCTGGTGGTGTTTTCTTAAAATAATTAACTTTAAACCATTCTCGCCTATTTTTAGGGCGTTTGATGTTTCTACTAAAATAGGAAATGTATAATAATAGATAAGAGTCAAATGTGTTTTTACAAAAATGGGTATATGAATTAGAAAACAATTAAAATAATTATTGTCCTTAATCGATTTATCATTGTTTAGATAAGACTGGTGGGTCATGGAAATTGAACGTTTAACTATTCCAGACGTTATTATTATTAAAATTATTAAGCATGAAGATGATAGAGGTTTTTTTTCAGAAACCTACAATCAGAAAGCTTTGTCTGAGGTTGGTGTAAACATAAATTTTAATCAAGATAATCATGCATTCTCTTTTTTCAAAGGAACTGTGAGAGGCTTACATTTTCAAATTCCTCCTTTTCAACAAGATAAGTTAGTCAGAGTTGTTGCTGGAGCAATATTTGATGTTGCTGTGGACTTGAGAGTTGGTTCGCCTACCTATGGACAACATGTGTCGGCTGTAATTGATACATATAAATGGAATCAAATATTAGTGCCCGCAGGATTTGCACATGGCCTTTGTACATTGGAGCCAAATACTGAAGTTATTTACAAAGTAAATAATCATTATTCGCCAGATCACGACAGAGGTATTATCTGGGATGATACATCCATTGGCATAAGATGGCCGGTATCAAAAGAGGAGGCTATTCTTTCAACCAAGGATCTCAACCTACCTAAGTTTTCCGATCTGCCCTCATATTTTAAATATATAGAATAATTTTAAGATTTTATGATAAAAACTTTTTTGACTATGAACTAAAGATGCTAATTAAAAGCGCATAGCAAAGTTCTTTCAAATTCTGTGTTAGTCTCATCTATAACCATTTTAAGATTAATCAAATGGAAGAAGGCAAAATGATTGACAAAGCGGGGTTTTCTAACGCTGCCTCTTCTTATTTAGGTAAAACAGTCAGTGTAGTATTGGTAACCTATAATACAGGGCCTGTCCTGTTCAAATCCATAGAAAGTATTCTGTCTCAGGAGGCTTTAGCCGACCTTATTATCGTAAACAATGGTAATCCTCGAGAAGATTTAGAGCGGCTAGAAAGCATAGAAAGAAAAGATGAGCGAGTAAAAGTTTTCTCTGGTCATGGAAACATTGGTTTTTCAGCTGGCTGTAATCTTGGAGCGAAGTCAGCTAGTGGATCATGCCTAATGCTATTTAACCCAGACTGTATTATGGCTTCGGAAACACTTGTAAAACTTTTAAATATTGGAAAAAATAAGATGCGACCATGGATGCTGGGTTGTCGACTAGTTGGTTCAGATGGGAAGGAACAAAGTGGAAGTAGAAGAAGAGCCTTAACCCCAGTTACTGCATTCATAACTGTTTTTTCCCCAGATTGGGTTTTCCGTTTGTTGCCGAAATTAAACAGACTTAATTTTAACTTGAACCCAATTACTGTTGATACTGAGAAAGTTCCGACCATTAGTGGGGCCTGTATGATGCTCCCAACTGATGATTACTGGGCTTTAAATGGAATGGACGAAGAGTTTTTTATTCATGTAGAGGACATTGATTTTTGTCATAGGTTTCGTCGTAATAAAGGCGAAATCTTTTACGTTCCTAGCATAAGAGTAATTCATGATTTAAGCACAAGTCGTGCATCCCAAATATTTATTGAATGGCATAAAGCACGAGGCTTTATGATTTACTTTAATAAGAATTTTTCAAGTGTGAACTCTTTTATCGTAATGCTTATTAAGTTGGGAATATTAATTCGCTTCTTACTAAAAGCACTGAAGTTAATTTTTTACAATTACATTATTAATTTTTTTGGAAGAAAGCGAACTAGTCTCTGGAACTTCCCGATGCGCGAATAACGCAGTACATAGACCAGCAGCTAATATTCCCGTGGTCATCCACCAACTGGACCAAATACTGTAAGATGCTAGTCCAATTGTCATATATCCAGCAGAAGTTCCCGCCAATACAGCTGCCGATATTCTGTCCTGAATTCTGTTATTTATTCCTCTCATCATCATCCAAATAACGAAAGAAAGACCTATTGCACCTATAATCCCTAGCTCAACCCATACCTCAAGAACGCCGTTATGGGGATGGAGAGGAATCAGTTCACGATTCAGGTCCAGGATTTTATTTTGGCTTCCGGGTAAATGCCTCGATACGCCTAACCCCCAGCCAACAAGGGGATTATCAATAATTTTATCTAAGACGAAGTCATAAATATATGTTCTATGAAGAGCAGATGGAGGAACAGAAATGTCTGTGTTTTCCATAAATTTTCGTAAAAATGAGAATGGAGAATCATGAATTAATCTTGCGACAGGAAAGAAAAGTACAATGAAAATCATTGAAAGTGACGTAAAAGCAAAAGCTTTTTTGCCTCCTAAGATAATAATTATAGTTACTAGAGAACCTACAATAAGGCCTAAATTTGCCGCCAGGCTATTAGAAGAAAAAATTGCTATACAACTAGTAATGAACACTATCATAGCTGATCTAGAGCCTAGACCTTTCCATAATAATAGACATCCAGGAAGTGTAAAAACCGCCATTATGGTTACTGTTGGATTTGAAAGGGAGAGAGTAATGTCTAAAAAGTTTGAAATACTGAATTTTGGGCTCTCATTAATGGCTTCCAGTAATACAAATAATAGGCAAGGAAAAATCCCAATAAGGTAAGCTATAGATGAAGTGCGCAAATTGACTGATCTAGATATTTGAAGATGTGCGGATCCAAGAACTAGACATCCTATAAGGAAGACAGCCATAAGATGAGAAAGTCTATCAAAGGTGACACTTGTATTATAGCTCCATATCAATGAAAAGGCTCCTATTATTAGAAGTCCAAGAAAGATTAAGACAGGTTGAATAGCGTAAATAGAAAGTTTAATTCCCCTTCTTAGCTCTTTAACAAAGGCCAGTATTCCAAGAGTAGCAGCCAAAGGAACTAGCCCATGATAATCTATCATGCTGACTGGCAATATAATTGCTAATGCTAAAGTGAATGGCCAAAAAACACTCTCCGTAATGTTTTTTTCTTCGTACAACTTTTAGACTCTTTTCTTTAATATTATTTAAAACAAACCCTTTTTAATTATGGTTTTTACGACCCGTCAGAGAAATATAAAATCTTTTTAGAAACCGGATTGGGGCAGTCATCTGCCATGAAGTTGATGCATGCATTATTTTTAAGACCTCTCTAGCTTCATTTTCCCTTTTGCTGGTCAGCAGAATTTCTTCAGAAGATTCGGCAAGTTTTTTAGACAATGATTCTTGAATAGCTAAAAGTTTTTCAGTAGCAGCTAAAAGTTTATCATTTTGCTGGGATAGAGAATTTACGGTATCCTCTAATTTTTGAGTTCGTTTCTGCTGAACCAGTTCCAAACTATCTCTTTGTATTTTAGGAATACTTTGTTGCTTTAAAAAACTAGCTTTTTCCTTATTGGTATTCGAAGGGATCTTTTGAAATGAAACAAAAAACTCTAATTCATTTTCTGATGTGTCATAGAAGCTTATGACTTTAAAATTTATTAGATCTAGTTCAAATAATACTTCAATTAATTGAAAAAACGATTTTGGAGTATAAACGGTGCAATGGATGTCCACGTATTCCTCATTCTCAAGGTTATCTTTCGATTTTTTTTCTGCAAGCGATAGGGAATGAAGCTTAGTAAGTTGAGCCTCATCTAATTTTCCATTCCAGCGTTGGACTGTATCGAGTTTTATCGAGGTTGAAAAAAAATCAAATACTTGTTTTGTAGAGGGCCTAGTTGACTTACTTAAGTAGGACTCAATCAGTTCTCCAGCAGTAGTGTTTTCCCGGAAATAGTCAAATGTAAATCTTTTATCAGGGATTACTAAAGATAGTATACCATCATCTCGTAATATATTGGATATATCTTGTAACCAACTTATTATGTCAGGGACGTGCTCAATTACGTGGCTTGCAATCACATAATCGACCTCGGTTTGTTTACCTAAAGATTGAGCTAGATTTTTATCACCCAGTACAATATCGACATCAACAATTTCCAGAAGGTTAACATTGTTGTCATCTTTGTATTTTTTACGAAGATCTTCAGTTGATGCATGATCGGCGAAAAGAATTGTCGCCTCACTAGAGTTTACTATAGGGCGATCAAGTGCTCCAATCTCAATACCTTTCATTGATTGGACATCTATGTTCTTAAGGATTTTTTCCTTTCGACTCATTTTCTTTGGCCTGTTTTCAATATCTATTCAACCTCTTAAAGGCTAATTTAAAAACGTCCATTAATTTCTTTATACCCAAGGTTTTTTAGTCCGTGGATTATCCGCTAGAGAAAAATTTCCATTTTTTAAAGAAAAATTTGGGCTATAGAATGGATCTGTAAGTAGGATCTCATCCCAGGTTTCTTTCATGTAGTCTATTTCTTTATTAAATCTTCCAACTTTATCTGCTGTTTGATCACTTCCTCTGCTAGCTGATTCATGATGATATAACTCTGCATATGGAGTCCAAATTACTTTAAGACCTTCTTTTCGAATTCGTATACAAAGATCAATATCGTTAAACGCTACCGATAAATTATCAGAGTTTAGTCCCCCAACCTTCAGAAAAACTTCTTTTCTCATTACCATGCAGGCCCCAGTAACGGCAGAAATGTTTTGACTAATTTCTGCACGTCCAAAATACCCTGCAGTTCCCCTGTCATTATTAACATGAAGATGGCCTGCTACTCCTCCTATTCCAAGGGCTACTCCAGCATGCTGAATTGTGTCATCTGGATAATATAGCAAGGCGCCAACAGCACCTACTTCTTTACGAATTGCATGAGAGACCATTTCATTGAGCCATTCCGGATCAATCACTTCTATATCATTATTCAATAAGACAATTAAGGAGCCTGTAACATGTTCAACCGCATAATTATTGATGGCTGAATAATTAAAAGACTTATTGTAATCAAGAACAGTTACTTTGGGGTTCTTATCAATCTTTTTGAGGTAGACTAGAGCATCGGGGTCAGAACTACGGTTGTTAATAACGATAATTTCGGAGTTTGGATAATTTGTCTCGTTTAATATTCCATCAATACACACTTCTAGTAAATCAGCTCTATCTCTTGTGGGTACAATAAAACTTACTTTTGGAGGGGTTTTTGGTAGATGATATTTTACTCTGTGGTAAGAACCACTTGGACTAGAAAGAACATCAGCTTTTATGTTTCTTCTAACTAAGTGTTCTTTGATGGCACTATTAGCTTTTTTGTGAGCATATTTTTTTTCATTTCTGTTTAAGGCGACGGAACCTTCAATAGCCCTCCAGTGGTATAAAATATGTGGTATGTGGTGGATCTGCTCTGGTTCTGAAACCTCAGTAATTCGTAATGCTAGGTCATAATCTTGACTGCCTTCAAACCCTACTCTAAATTTTCCAACTTGCTTGACGATATCTAGTCGATACACTCCTAAATGATTTATCATGTTTTGGGCTAAAAAAAGGTCGGGGTTCCAGTCAGATTTAAAGTAAGGAGAAAAACGATTACCTTCTTCGTCAATCTTATCCTCGTCACTATATATAATCGCTGAATTGGGATCCCTATTAACAGTTTCGGCAATCATATACAAAGCATGCTCGGCGAATATATCATCGTGGTCGAGAAGGGCTATGTATTGACCATTTGCTAGTTCAATAGCACTATTCGAAGCAAGTGAAATATGGCCATTGTTTTTTCTATAAACTACCCTTATTCGATCATCTAAATTTCGATATTCTTCAATAATATTTTTTATCTCTTTATTAGTTGAGGCATCATCCGCAATGCATAGTTCCCAATTAGGATAAAGCTGAAATATTACTGATTCTATTGCTTCTCGAAGAAATTTTATTGGTGGATTATAGACAGGCATAATTACACTGATAGTTGGATTTTCATCCATTCTGCTTATTCGGTCTTTAATTTTCTTTCTATCAATGTCTGTGAGAGTATCATTCTTTGAAATCCATCTATTGTAATCATTTTCAGTTAGATGATTGTTTTGCCAGTCTAATAAGGATCTCTTTATCCCATTAAAACCCTCTTTTCTCAGGACATATATAGCCCGCAAAAGCAATCTCACAAAAGAAACAGGATTTTTTAATCTTGGCAAAAAACGATGCCAGATTAGTCTAATTGTAGCCTCTGCTTTACTTATTTCTATCACCTTTACTGAAGGGGTTTTAGTATGACCTCCAGGATCAGATATCTCTATAAATATTTCATTAACTTTATCTGGAAAGCATAAAATACCCTTGCTAATATTTGGGTTATTACCAGATAAAGCTATCCAGTTTTGTTTAATTAACTCATTGCTGTTTTGAACGTGAATATAAACACTATTTAGGGCTGATTTATTGGCTAACTTATAACTAAATAAGCACCACCCATTTGGATATTGTTCTTTTTCAGGGATAAGATTTACCAGGGTTATATCTTTTTTTGATGTATCTGAATCGTAGTCTGAGCTGTGTAAATAAATTTTATTTCTTCTACGAATACAATCTTTGGTAAATAAACCAACTTTTTTAATAGTTCTCAGTGGAGATGTAAGGCGCCATGAGGTTGAAATAAAAACTGCTGCTAATGCCTCTTTGCTTCGGTTTAGTTGACTATTTAAGTTATCAATTAGGTTCTCTTTTTCAATTAAATAATTTTCCTGCTTAGATAATAATATATCGCGTTTTTCTATTCTTTCTTCTTGTAAATTGATGTGTTCATTTAAGGCCAATATTTCTTTATTTTTATCAACTATTTCGTTATTTTTATCAAATATTTCTTCAGAAAGATTAGAAATTTCGTTATTCATCTTATGATGATATTTTCCTATTTCTGTGTCACGGTCATTTACATCCATTGCGTGTCTTATCTTCTCGCTAAAAAGCGTCAAAACCTCATCAGGTATGGGCGTGGAGCTTTTCCTAAGCAAAATAGCGTGGGGAGCAATAAAAGATGCATTATAATTTATTTCTGGCCAGAAGTTGAAATCAGAGAACAATTTCAACCAATATTTAATAGGCCTAACATTGCAGTGAGTGGGTTCATCAAAGTCTCTTGGAGTAGATGAAAATAGTATTGTTTCTGTAACATTAGTAAGCATTTCAACAGCTTGGCGAGCGTCATTCTCAGGGATGTGCTCAAGCACCTCAATGCAAGTAATAAGATCAAACTTAGTATCAATAGGTTCTATGAGGGATCCCACTGAGCAGTATTTCTTCATATCTGGTCGGACTTTATCAATTGCATAATCTGAAATATCAATTCCCCAAGATTCAACTCCTCTATCCCAGAGAGATTCAACCAAAAACCCCCATGCACATCCAGCATCAAGTACTTTTTGTGGGTTTAGGCTTCTGACTATTTCGTCAGCTATAGTCCCAAAAAAATTTAACCAATGTTCATTTCTTTCATAAGGAATTCCACAGCCACTTTGGTAATAATTCTCATCATACAAAAGAGAAAATTCCTTCAAACTCTCGTTACTTTCTGGCTGTTTTAGGTTGCTCATTAGGCTTTTCTTTCGGCCTACCATTTTAAGGCTTGAATAAAATAAATTAAAAAACTTATTTGTTTTGGATTGGTAATATAAAATTTAAAGTATTTTTACTCTTTAATAATTTTGTTCATAATATTCAATTATTTCTTTGACTTCACCAAAGGCCGATATACTGCCTTGGTCCATTAGAACTACTTTGTTACAGACTTGTCGAATCAAATCGTTTGAATGTGAGGCCAATGCTAAAATACTTGACCGGTGTACAAAATCATCAAGCCTAATTCTTGCTTTTTCAATAAAACGTGCATCACCAACTCCTATCCATTCATCCATAAGTAGAATCTCAGGCTCTACCGAGGTGCAAACAGCAAATGCAAGTCTTAAAAGCATACCGCTGGAGTAGGTTCTCACAGGGATACTAAGGTAGTCGCCAAGTTCAGTAAATTCAGCTATATCTTGAACTTTTTTTTCAATTTCAGGGCGGCTAAGTCCGAGTAACATTCCTCGTAAGGTAATATTTTCATAGCCAGTGCCTTCTGTATCCATCCCAAGGGCAACATCAAAAAGCGAGGCAACCGATCCTTCAATAAAAACCTGTCCCCCTGATGGTTCATAAACACTAGAAAGAACTCTTAAAAGCGTAGTCTTTCCTGATCCATTAGGCCCTATTATGCCGAGCCGATCTCCATCATTTAGTTGGAGAGATACTTTAGTTAGTGCCTGGACACACATACGATCACTAACAGTTCGACCAATTCGTCCTCCACTGCTTAAATTTAGAAGGCTTGTTTTAAGCGAACGGCTGGCTCCGCTATATAGCGGAAAATCAACATCGACATTGTTTAAGTGAATAGAGGCCATATTTTTTATATCCAGTAAGCTATGCGGCCGCGAAAGCGAGAAAAAATAAGAAAAGTTAGGATCCATCCTAGAACTGTTATGCAAATGGTAACTAACCAAGATGTATTATCAGGCATATTGCCAAGCATTGGTTGTCTGATTATCTCTACAAAATGATAGAAAGGGTTAAAATCGACAATTCCAAACCTATCTCCGAGTAGTTCAGGTTTCCATATGATGGGTGTTAAAAAGAATGCCACTTGAATGAAACTCGCTACTAACTGAGGAACATCCCTAAATCTGGCGCTAATTAAGCCTAATAAGAGACAAACCCAAATCCCGGTGGCACAGTTTAAAATAAGTCCAGGCAATAGGAGCAATCCTGACCAGCTTGGCCAAATCGAGAAGATACAAGCAACAACTATAAATACGACCATGTTATGGCCAAAAATTATGAGATTTCTCCAAATTAATCTATAGACATAAACCGATAATGGTAGACTAATTTGTTTAATAAAGGCCTCGGATCCAATAAAAACAACGCAGCCATCAGTTACTATTCCTGAAATTAATCCCCAAACAATAAAACCAAGACATAAAAACGGTAAGTAATCATTAAGAGAAAGTGAGAATAAGGCTCCATAAAGCAGGCTTAGCGCACCCACCATTATTGCCATACTAAGTGTTAACCAGAACGGGCCGAGAAGCGATCGTCGGTAACGCTGTCTTATATCTTGCCATCCAAGAAGAATCCACAGACGCCATCGTGTAATGCCCAACCACAAATCGAACAATGCTAGCATCGCTGATGTTTGTGATCCATTGCCCATGTTTTTGTCTAGTAGTCGAAGTCCATCTTGTGCCGCGACTTCTTTCAAGGAGCGGGATTCTTTTCCCTGATTATTTTCCATAGAGACACGTTTCAAAAGTGGTAGTCTAGCTAGACATTTAAAAGTGATTTTTCGTCATACAAGAATATATATGGTTTAAAAAACTGGCAACAGCATAGCAAGGGCATTTTAAACCTATTATGTCTAAATTTTTCAAAATAATTTTGTTACAATTTACCAGAAAGTAACCTAGACCTATCTGGTTTTAAAAATCCACCTAAATAACAAACACCCTATCACAATAAAGATTTAATTTAATTATTTATAGTTTATATAAATTTTTCTTCATAAAACTCTTAGTATTTATTAAAACTCGACCTTATAAGTATAGCTGTCATCGTGTTTACACTTGAGTTATAGGTAAGTTCTTTTTGTTTTAGTTGCTTGGTAAATTACATGGTTAGACTTTTATTAAAGAGATATAAAGAGTAGGTCTATGAAAGTTCTTGTAACTGGCGGTGCGGGATTTATTGGTTCGGCACTTGTACGTTTTTTGATTAGTGAAACTGATGCCACTATTTTTAATTTGGATGCTTTGACTTATGCGGCAGCGCCAGATGCTCTAGATAATGTAGAAGAAAACTGTCGTTATAAATTTATCAAGGCAAATATTTGCGAAAAAGATAAGCTAAGACAGATATTTTTTGATGTTTCTCCGGATGCAGTTATGCACTTGGCGGCTGAATCTCATGTAGACCGTTCTATTGATAAACCTTCGGCATTTATTGATACCAACGTTATTGGCACCTGCAATCTACTTGAGGTGGCTCTGGAGTATTGGTCTAATGTTGATAAATCAAAAAATAAAGAATTTAAGTTTCTTCATGTTTCAACAGATGAAGTATATGGATCTTTGGGCGAGGAAGGCTTATTTAGCGAAAATTCCCCTTATAAACCGAATTCCCCCTACTCAGCTAGCAAGGCTTCGTCAGATCACTTCGTTAGGGCATGGAATGAAACGTATAATTTACCAACAATTATAACCAACTGTTCTAATAATTACGGCCCTTTTCAATTTCCAGAAAAGCTTATACCACTGATGATTATAAACGGTGTTTTATATAAGCCATTGCCTGTTTACGGGACCGGAGAAAATGTTCGTGATTGGCTACATGTTGACGATCATGCAAGAGCTCTTTGGTCAGTTTTGTGCAGGGGAAAGGTAGGCCAAACCTATAATATAGGCGGAGGAACAGAAATGAAGAATATTTCTGTTGTAAATATGATTTGTGATATTTTGGACGAATCTTTTCCTTCAGATAATCATCAGTCTCGAAGAGAGCTAATTTCATTTGTAAAAGATCGTCCAGGCCATGACTACAGATATGGGATAGACATTTCGAAAATAAAAAAAGAATTAAATTGGACTCCGCAGGAGACTTTTAAAACCGGTTTAGAAAAGACTGTTAAATGGTATGTCAATAATGATCACTGGTGGAAACAAATATTAGATAACTCATATGACGGCGGTCGTCTTGGGTTAAGTAGCGATAGAAACACTTGTTAATAAAGAGTTAGTTGTCTGATGACTAAGAAAATTATTGTGTTTGGGAGCAGGGGACAAGTTGGTCAAAAGCTTTTGTCTTTTGGTTCAACACATAATCTTTCAATCATAGGTTTTTCTCATGGCGATATAGATATAACTAAAGAAAGAGATGTGATAGCGGCTATACAGGATTACGATTGTGATTTAGTTATCAATGCTGCGGCTTATACAAATGTAGATGGTGCGGAAGGAGAAAAAGAAAAGGCTTTTAGTATTAACTTTGATGGACCAGCAATATTGGCTCAGGCTTGTTGTGATGCAGACATACCATTAATCCATATATCCACTGATTATGTTTTTGATGGTATGAAAGAGTGTGGTTTTATTGAGGATGATCCTATGCTTCCTTTAGGCGTATATGGCAAGAGTAAGTTAGCTGGGGAAAGGGCTGTTAGAGAGCTTCTCAAGAAACATATTATTCTACGCACATCTTGGGTATATAGCTCGAGTGGTAATAATTTTGTAAAAACCATGCTAAACCTAAGTCAAGAAAGAGAAGAATTGAAAATTATTAATGATCAAATAGGTTGTCCCACTGCAGCTTTTGATATTGCTAAAACAATATTAGAGCTTGGGAATAAAATTTTCTTACAAAGGCCAAAAGTTAAGTGGGGTACATTTCATTATTGTGGCGACACGAAGTTATCCTGGTATGAATTTGCATGTGAAATTTTTAGATTGGCTGAAGATCCATTGGGTGTTAAGACGCCTAAATTATATCCTGTTTCCACGGATGAGTACCCGACAATTGCAACACGGCCCAGCTATTCGGTATTAGATTGTTCACGTATCGGCCGAGTTTTTGGTATCTATCCTGCTCCATTTTTAAATAGTCTATCCCATGTAATTGGCGAGCTTAAAACATTAGATAATATAGAGATACAGAAAAGTTAGTCATGAAAGGAATAATTTTAGCAGGAGGTGCTGGCACCAGATTATATCCACTTACAAGAGCAGTGAGTAAACAGCTTTTGCCGGTTTATGATAAGCCATTAATATACTACCCTTTATCAATTCTAATGAGCGCTGAGATTAAAGATGTTTTGTTAATCACTACCCCTGAAGATTCTTTTGTGTTTCAGAGGGCACTAGGTGATGGTAATCAATGGGGAATAAACATCCAATATGCTGTGCAACCTCGTCCAGAGGGACTTGCACAAGCATTCATAATTGGTGAGTCTTTTGTGGGAAATGATAATTGTGCTCTAGTTCTTGGTGATAATATATTTTATGGGAATGGTCTTGAGTCGCTGTTGATAAGTGCAGCAGGGCTTAAAGAAGGCGCTATAGTATTTGGTTATCCTGTTAAAGATCCAAATCGTTATGGAGTGATAGAAGTAGATAATGAAGGGAAAGCTTTGAACATAGAGGAAAAACCTGAGAATCCTCGTTCAAATCTGGCAGTAACAGGTCTTTATTTTTATGATAACAAAGTTATAGAGATTGCAGCTAATGTGCGTCCATCTAATAGAGGCGAGCTTGAAATAACAGATGTAAACCGTACTTATCTTGATAGAGGAGAGCTCATTGTGCATTCTCTAAGCAGAGACGTAGCATGGTTTGATGCTGGTACGCATGACAGTTTAATGGAATCAGCTCACTTTGTTCAGACAATGGAAAGACGTCAAGGCCTTAAGATAGCTTGTCCAGAGGAAATTGCCTTTAGAAAGGGATTTATATCTGATGTCGAGTTAGAGAGGCTAGCACAGTCGGCACCTCAGAATGAATATTCAATTTATCTGATGAGCTTACTTTCATAATCTGTTAAATTATTGAGGAGCAATAAATGTCAGATAATGATTATGATCTTTTTGTAATCGGTGCTGGTTCGGCAGGAGTTCGAGCTGCCAGATTTTCAGCTAATTACGGTGCCCGTGTTGCGATTGCAGAAGATCTTTATATGGGTGGCACTTGTGTAAATGTTGGATGTATCCCAAAAAAGCTTTTTGTTTATGCGGCTCTCTATAATGAAGACTATATAAACTCTGCTTTTTATGGATGGAAAACGAATTCGAGAGAGTTTGATTGGCGAACACTGATAGATAATAAAGACCAAGAAATAAAAAGACTTAATGGAATATATGAAAGTCTACTTAAAAACTCAGGTGCAGACGTAATTAGTGGACGTGCAACAATACTTGGCCCAAATACAGTTTCTATTTCGGGCAGGAAGATAACCGCTAATTATATCCTAGTTGCCACAGGAGGATGGCCTGTAGTTCCTAACATTCCCGGAAATGAATATACAATAACTTCAAATGAAGCCTTTTATCTCGAAAGTTTGCCAAAAAGAATAATAATAGTTGGAGGAGGATATATTGCTGTTGAATTTGCAGGAATATTCAATGCATTAGGAGTTGAGACAACATTACTCTACCGAGGCGAAATGTTCATGCGTGGTTTTGATAATGACTTAAGATCACATTTAGCAGAAGAGATGCTCAAGAAAGGAGTAGATATCAAATTTTCTACAAATCTTTCATCCATTGAAAAAGTTAATGATGAGCTAGTTGGAATCTGCGAAGACGGCTCTTCAATTTATGCCGATGAAATCATGTATGCAATTGGACGGATTCCCAAAGTATCGGATTTAGGCATAGAAGATTTAGGGGTTCAAATAGGAGAGAATGGGGAAATAGTTGTTGATGATTATTACAAGACAACTGTTGATTCAATTTACGCCATAGGCGATGTAATTGATCGCATACAGTTAACCCCTGTTGCTTTAGCTGAAGGTATGGCAGTTGCTAAGACCTTATTTTGTAATCAACCATCTTCAGCCGACTATGAATATATACCTACTGCAGTTTTCAGCCAGCCCGAATTAGGAACAGTTGGCCTAACTGAGGAAGAGGCGAGAGGACTTTATGATGAAGTAGCTATATATAAAAGTTCGTTTAGGAGTCTAAAACATACCTTGACAGATTGTGATGAAAAAACACTAATGAAAATGGTTGTTGATAAAAAGTCTGATCGAGTTTTAGGTGTCCATATGGTAGGCAGCCCTGCAGGCGAAATACTTCAAGGCGTCGCGGTCGCGTTAAGAGCGGGGGCAACGAAGTCGGTGTTTGATACCACAATTGGAATTCATCCAACCTCGGCTGAGGAGTTAGTTACCATGCGTGAACCGGAGCCAGAATCTATCACTAAATAGATTTAAAGTAATAAGTTTAATAACTTTTCTTTATATAGCTTTGTTTTTTTTGGTTTTTTAGTGGAACCTTTTGAGTAATCGGCGTATACGCTGCTCCCTTAGATGATTTAGGCGGATCAACATTAGTAAAATTTGTGCTTTTCAGTGAGGTTTGGAGGAAATCAAAATGTCTAACACCTGGCAATTGGATAGCTGGCGAGAAAAAGAAATTCGTCAGGTTCCTGTATACGATGATTTGAACCATGTAGAGGAAGTTGAGAAGAATTTGCGTTCATCACCACCTTTGGTTTTTGCTGGTGAAGCTAGAACTCTAAGGACACAACTTGCGCGGGTTTCTCAGGGCGATGCCTTTCTATTACAAGGTGGCGATTGTGCAGAGAGCTTTGCTGAATTTCATGCAGATAATATCCGCGACACTTTTAAAGTACTTTTACAGATGGCAGTAGCATTAACATTTGGAGCTTCTTGTCCTATTGTTAAAGTCGGCCGTTTAGCAGGGCAATTTGCAAAACCACGTTCGTCATCCACAGAAACCATAGATGGAGTTGAACTTCCCAGTTATCGAGGAGATATTATTAACGATATGTCCTTTGATGCCATAAATCGTGATCCAGACCCCTCACGAATGTTAAGGGCTTACAATCAATCAGCTGCTACGCTGAATTTACTTAGGGCCTTTTCGCAGGGCGGCTTTGCTGATTTGCATCAGTTGCATCGTTGGAATTTAGATTTCGTTAAAGAAAGTCAACAAGGCGAACAATATGACGAAATGGCAAAAAGGATAGATGAAAGCCTTAGTTTTATGGCTGCTTGTGGCTTGACTAGTGATACTATTCCTCAATTACGTGAAACAGATTTCTATACTAGCCATGAAGCCTTGCTACTAGTTTATGAAGAGGCGTTGACCCGTCAAGATAGTTTGACTGGTCGCTGGTACGATTGCTCCGCCCATATGCTTTGGATTGGCGATAGGACTCGTCAATTGGATTCTGCCCATGTAGAGTTTCTGAGAGGTGTAGAAAACCCCATTGGTATAAAATGTGGCCCTTCTTTGAACTCTGATGAATTAATAAGATTAATTAATATTTTGAATCCAAAAAATGAGGCTGGGCGCTTAACGCTTATTTGTCGTATGGGTGCAGAAAAAGTTGCAGAAAGTTTGCCGCCTTTAATTCGAGCCGTTCAAGGTGAAGGATGCAGGGTGGTATGGTCTTGTGATCCGATGCACGGTAATACCGTTAAGGCTTCCAACGGATTTAAGACTCGTCCATTTGATTTGATTTTATCTGAAGTAGATTCCTTTTTTCAGATACATCAGTCGGAGGGAACTTATGCTGGAGGTGTACATTTTGAAATGACAGGTCAAGATGTGACTGAATGTATAGGTGGTGCTCAAGCTATTACTGAAGAGTCACTCTCTGATCGTTACCATACGCATTGTGACCCTCGTTTGAACGCAAACCAGTCACTCGAATTAGCTTTTCAAATTGCTAATCGCCTGAAAAGCCAGAGAGATTTTGAAGCAAATGAGAACCGTAATTCTGGTGAAGCTGTTGCTTAGGAATTTTTGCTAATTACTCTACTAATGACCGTTGATAGATCTTTGATTTTCACAGGGAATTGTTGACATTTCCTTATGGTGAGACATAGGTTTTACACCAGTCGGAGATAATTTTACTGATGACTGATTTTTTAACTATTGCACTAGCTCAAAAAAATCCCATTGTTGGCGATATAAAAAGTAATCTTGCCAAGATGCGAGAAGCAAGATCTGTGGCTGCTGAAAAAGGAGCCGATTTAGTGATTGCGACTGAGCTCTGTATTTCCGGTTATCCCCCTGAGGATCTTGTTCTTAAAAAATCCTTTCTTGAAGCAGTAAAGGATGGTGTTGAGAAACTGGCTAAAGAAACATCTGATGGGGGCCCAGGCTTAATCGTAGGTGCTCCTTGGTACAACGATAAAGGTGAATGTTATAACTCAGCCTTAGTCCTTGATCAGGGAAAAATATTGACCCGAAGGGATAAGTACGATCTGCCTAATTACGGAGTATTTGATGAAAAAAGAGTATTTAACCCAGGACTATTATCCGGCCCTATAAATTACCGAGGTGTCAGGCTGGGGTTGGCTGTATGCGAGGATATGTGGAATACAGAAGTTTCAGAAACTCTACAAGAATCTGGATCTGAAATACTAGTTTTCATTAATGGTAGTCCTTATGAACGAGATAAAGTAGACATGCGTCTTAATCTGGCGGTAGCAAGAGTCCGCGAAACTGGGCTGCCCCTGATTTACGTTAATCAGGTTGGTGGTCAGGATGAGTTGGTTTTTGATGGCGGTTCTTTTGTTTTAAATAGCAATCAAAAAATGTCAGCTTCTTTACCTCAATTTATCGAAGATGTGTCAATTACTAAATGGTCTAGAGATCATAAATCCGGTTTGTGGAATTGTTCTGAGGGCTCGTTAACCAAACAAATTGAGGGTTTGGAACGTATATATCAGGCCATGGTCCTGGGGCTACGTGATTATGTAAATAAAAATGAATTCTCTGGAGTTGTGATAGGTCTCTCTGGAGGAATTGACTCAGGTATTACCGCTGTCGTTGCTGTAGACGCATTGGGGGCTGAAAAAGTTCATTGTGTGATGATGCCTTCACCTTATACTAGCCAAGATAGTTTAGATGATGCTGAAGAGCTCGCAAAGCGCTTGGGGGTGCGTCTTGACAACATCAATATAGAACCTGCGATGCAGGCATTTGATAAAATGCTTCTGCAGGGGATAAAAGAGCCTTCTTCAGGTACCACAAAAGAAAATATTCAAAGTCGATCACGGGGACTCACGTTGATGGCTATTAGTAATACTAATGGGTCAATGCTACTTACTACGGGGAATAAGTCTGAAATGTCAGTTGGCTATGCCACCATTTACGGCGATATGGCTGGAGGTTATTCGATTTTGAAAGATGTTTATAAAACTGATGTTTTTCGGTTATCTTCATGGAGAAATGAGCATTTTCCCTCTGGAGTATTTGGTCCAGAAGGACAAGTTATTCCAGATAGAATGATAAGCAAACCGCCATCAGCTGAATTAAGGCCTGATCAAAAAGATGAAGACTCACTCCCTCCATATGATGAACTGGATAAAATTCTGCATTCGCTTATTGAGGAAGATCTCGGCCCCGAAGATCTTATTCATAAAGGGTTTGATGAATTGGTGGTTCAAAGAATATGGCGTTTATTAGAGATGGCCGAATACAAGAGAAGACAAGCCCCTCCTGGAGTTAAGCTTACTAGTCGAGCCTTTGGCAGGGATCGTCGATATCCAATTACAAACGCTTTTAAATAAAAGTGGAGATAAGTTCGGATGCCACTTAAGCTACATAATACTCTAACAAACAGAAAAGACGAATTTAACCCGGTCGATGAAAAACATATCCGTATGTATGTCTGCGGTCCAACGGTTTACGATGAAATTCATATAGGAAACGCAAGGCCATTAGTAGTTTTTGATGTGCTTTATAGAGTTTTGAATGAATATTATTCTGACTCAAAAGTTACCTATGTACGCAACATAACTGACGTTGATGATAAAATAATTGAGAGAGCTGAAGAATTAGGTCGCCCGATTCAAGATTTAACTAATGAGACCATTGATAGTTTTCATTACATAACAGACGTACTTAATTGTCTGAAACCTGACGTCGAGCCCAAAGCAACTGACCACATAGAAGAGATGATTAACATAATCGCTGCGTTGATCAAAGAAGGTCATGCCTATGTAACCAAACAAGGCGAAGTTCTTTTTAGTGTTCAATCAGCCAAAGGTTATGGAAAGCTATCAGGGAGAAATAGAGAAGAGATGATCGCCGGGGCTAGAGTTGAAATTTCGGCTAATAAACGTGACCCTGCTGATTTTATTTTGTGGAAACCATCATCTATAGAGCAACCGGGATGGGAAAGTGAGTGGGGCAGAGGAAGACCAGGTTGGCATATAGAATGCTCCGCTATGAGTGAACACTATCTTGGTTCTAATTTTGACATTCATGGTGGAGGTATTGATTTAGTTTTCCCTCATCATGAAAACGAGATAGCTCAATCAGAATGCTTTCATCCTGGAAAAGCCTTTGCCAATACATGGGTTCATAATGGTTATTTGATGAGCGAGGGCGTTAAAATGTCCAAATCACTTGGGAACTTTTACACAGTAACAGATTTACTTAAAGATTTTCCTGGTGAAGCGTTAAGATTAGCACTTTTAGCCACTCATTATCGACAGCCAATTGATTTTACAAAAACAGGGGTTCAAGAAGCACTAGCTCGTTTAGATAAATATTATTTGGCTCTAAAAAAGTTAGAGCTTGTGGATCAATGTGATACTAGTGAAGACGTTATAAACGAGTTTAATGAGTGCCTATATGACGATTTAAATACGCCTGCTGCATTAAGTGTTCTTGATAAGCAGGCCAGTCAAATAATTCAATCTGAGCTTTTAAAACAAAATACTATGGATTTTTCATTTTTGAAGAATGCCAAACAACTTGGCTTACTACGCAACACGTACGATGAATGGCGAAAACATGGTGTAAGTATAAGTGAAGAAGAATTAATCGAAGAGCTTATAAAGAATCGAAATATTGCAAGAGAAGAGAAAAATTTTGATGAAGCAGATAGAATAAGAGAAGAATTATCTGAGAAGGGAATATTTCTTGAGGATAATAATGAAGGTACTAGTTGGAGACGTAGATATTAGTTATGGTAAAACGTATTTCAGTATTTGACACCACTTTACGAGATGGCGCCCAGACACAAGGGGTCGATTTTTCTGTAAATGATAAGAGGACTATTGCACGCGCTCTCGATAATTTGAATATAGATTATATTGAAGGAGGATGGCCTGGAGGTAATCCAATTGATGATGATTTTTTTTCCAGGGCGCCTAAATTGAAAAAGTCAAAATTTACTGCATTTGGGATGACACGTCGACCTGATCATAGTGCAGCTAATGATCCAGGATTAAATGCGTTATTAAATAGCGGAGCTCAAGCAATTTGCTTGGTGGGTAAATCATGGGACTTCCATGTCGATGTCGCACTTGAAATAACTCGTGGTGAAAATATAGCTATGATTTCTGATAGCATTTCCCATGTCGTCAGAAATACTAATGAAGTTCTATTTGATGCGGAGCATTTCTTTGATGGTTACAAGTCGAACCCTGAGTACGCTTTATCATGTTTGATGGCGGCTTTAGAGGCTGGTGCACGTTGGTTGGTTCTATGTGATACCAATGGGGGAACACTGCCGCATGAAATAAAATCAATTGTGTGTGAAATCTGCAATCATTTTCCTGGAGATAAATTGGGTATACATGCTCATAACGATACTGGTAACGCCGTAGCTAACACGTTGGCTGCAGTTGAAGCAGGTGTCACGCAGGTTCAAGGCACAATCAATGGTCTGGGAGAGCGTTGTGGAAATGCTAATCTTATCAGTGTTATTCCAACTTTGATTCATAAATATAATGGTATTTATGAAACTGGTTTGACAGAGAACGAACTATCGCAATTTACCCGTGTTTCACGCTTGTTAGATGAATTACTGAACAGAGCACCGGACCGGCATGCCCCATATGTTGGAGAGGCTGCTTTCTCTCATAAGGGAGGGTTGCATGTGTCGGCTGTTCAAAAGGATCCAAGAACTTACGAGCACATACAGCCAGAGAATGTTGGTAATAATCGTCGAATAGTAGTTTCTGATCAGGCTGGTCGGTCTAATATATTAGCACGTCTGTTAGAAGCAGGTATTGATATTGATTCTAATGATAGGAGAGTCGCCAGAATCGTAGAAAATGTTAAGGAAAGAGAATATCAGGGATATTCTTATGATGGTGCCGAAGCGAGCTTCGAATTACTAGCTAGACGGGCAATTGGTAATGTTCCAGATTTTTTTGATGTGAAAAGCTTTCGTACAGAAGTTGAGCGAAGGTACAATGCGCGCGGTGAATTAACAACTGTTAGTCAAGCAGTTATTAAGATCGATATTTTGGGGAATTTGACTATGCAGGTTGCAGAAGGGAATGGACCTGTTAATGCATTAGATGCTGCCCTCAGAGAATCTCTTTTACCAATGTTTCCAGCCCTAAAAACAATGAGGCTAGTTGACTTTAAAGTTCGCATATTAACTCCTCAGCAGGCAACAGCAGCTGTTACTAGAGTAATGATAGAATCTACGGATGAAAAAGGAGACAGATGGGGTACTGTCGGAATATCTCCTAATATAATTGACGCAGCATTTGAAGCCCTAAATGATGCAATTATATTTAAACTTTTAAAGTCTCAAGTAGATAAAGTGAAAATTTAGATCTGAATCAGGCACTTAAGTGTCATGGGAGAGAAAAAAGTCTGATATGGGTTACTCAGATATTAAAAACACTAATGGGCTAAGGGTTATACTTGTCGAGCCACAACTCTCGGAGAATATTGGTGCGGTTGCAAGAGCAATGCTAAATTGTGGATTGACAGACTTGATAATAGTAAATCCCCGAGAAAGTTTACCTAATCAAAGAGCGGAAGTTATGTCCGCAGGAGCGACCAGTGTACTAAACAACGCAAAAGTTTTTAAATATTTAGAGGATGCCGTCGCGGACTTGAATAGAGTTTATGCAACGACAGCTCGGAAAAGAGAGATAACTATGCGGTCTCTTAATCCACGTATGGCTGTTCAGGAAATAAGAGATGTTTCTAAAGTTGGAGAAAAAGTTGGTGTTATGTTCGGTCCTGAAGCATCGGGGCTTACTAACCATCATATATCTTTGGCTGACACGATTATTACAGTACCCCTAAACCCAGTATTCTCTTCACTTAATCTTGGTCAAGCTGTTCTCATAATTGCCTATGAGTGGTTTACCTCAAGCATTGACGTGCAAGAAATAAATAATGATGAGTTTAGTTCTAGGCCTGCTAATAAACTTGAGTTAGTAGATTTTTTCAACAGATTTGAATCGGCTTTAGACAAAAGTGGTTTTTTTCGATCTAACGAAATGCGTCCGTCCATGATAAAGAACTTAAGAGCAATGTTGCAGAGAGCAAATCTAACAGAACAAGAAATTAGAACCTTACATGGTGTTGTTTCCAGTCTTTCAGGGAGTTGGAAAGAAACAAATAATCAAAAGGCTAAAAATCTTGAAAGAAAATAAAAGGTTAAGTTTGACCATTAAATAGCATAGAACAGAAGGATATAGTCAATCTTCGTGAGTAAAAATAAGAAAAATAGGAGTTTTTTATTCTAAGGTTCGATTTGACAAGTGATTAATGATTCTAGTAAATGCTCAAAATTCCTGGGAAAGTGGATCCGACAATATATCGGGTCCCGCCAAATCACGATTAATTTGTGATTATACGCCTACCGGGACAATAAAATTGATAAAAAAGGTATTGAATAAATGACAAAACGTCATAGCTCTAAACATAAAATAGATCGTCGGTATGGTGTTAATTTATGGGGCCGACCAAAGTCTCCTTTTAATCGTCGAGAGTACGGCCCTGGAGAACAAGGTCGTAGGCGAAAAAAGCCTTCAGATTATGGGTTGCATCTAGCAGCTAAACAAAAGTTAAAAGGCTATTACGGAAGTATTGGGGAAAAGCAGTTTCATCGCTATTACGAGGAGGCGGTTCGTCGTCGCGGTGATACGGGACAAAACCTCATAGAGTTGCTTGAAAGGCGACTTGATGCTGTTGTGTATAGAATGAAATTTGTGCCCACGGTATTTGCTGCCAGACAATTCGTTAGTCATGGTCACATTTTAGTCAATGGCAAAAAAGTTAATATTCCTTCCTACAACGTTAAGGATGGAGATGTTATCGAGGTGAAAGAAAAATCACGGGAGTTACCATTAGTGCTAGAGGCTAGTTCATCTACCGAAAGAGATCTACCGGATTACATGGAAGTAGATTTAGACCGACTGAGGGGCACTTACACCCGGGGGCCAGGATTAGCTGATGTTCCTTATCCTGTTCAGATGGAGCCAAACCTAGTTATTGAGTATTACTCACTTTAAATAAATATTCTGCAAGCAAAATTAAAAATTCACTGTAAGCTTAAATCTATAGATTTCGCTGTTCTATAGTAGACTGCAAGAGGATCTAGTTAGGATAGCCTAAGTGGCTTTGGGGCTCCAAGTTTATTATTTGACTTAGCTATTTTTGATTTTGATTTATTCAATCTTAGAGGAGGAGCTTTATTTAATTTTTCTCCTTTTTGTAGCCGCCTTTTAGCTTTTGCCGATCCATAAAATGGCTCTAGGCTTTCCTTCCCATCAGAGTGAAATTGAACTTCGATTTTATTACCATCAGGATCGAATACATTTACTTGGCACATCTTAATACTCTCAAGTGGTACCATATAATGAGGAGCATCATGTTTTCGTAATTTGCTTTGAAATCGTTTGATTGAGCCAGTGCTCCTCAGAGCAAAGTGTTCTACTTGTACGTCGTTGGCTGGTATATTCTTTGTTGATTCAACCAAGTGAATGATGGCCCTACCTTTGCAATAGTGCCAAGCTCCACCAAATTCAAAAGGAGGACGTTTTCCACGTTTAAGGCCAAGAACTTTCTCGTAAAACTCACTCATTTCGTCTAGGCGCGCAGTACGGATATTTACGTGATCAAGCCAGTTTATAGTCATAGTATTAGCCCCATTCCTAGATTGTATAATAGTTTATATTGGAGTTATGTCCTGCTTTCAATATTGATTTTTTTAAACTAATCTGGTTCTCCAGACCTCAACTGAATAAATAAATAATCCTATCCATAAAAGTCCAAAGGTTATCCATTCATTAAGGGTAAAACTTTCTCCAAAAAAGTAAACAGCAATTACTAAATAGGTGGAGGGTGTAAAATATTGAAATAAACCAATTGTGGTGAGACGAATTCGTCTTGCTCCAGCAGCATACATAAGTAATGGAAATCCCGTAATTATTCCGGCTGATATTAAAAGGAGGTTTAGATTAGTTTCTTCTGAAGGAAATGACCCTATTCCTTGCCACTCTAGCCATAACAAGTAAGACAAACAAAACGGGGTTAGCAAAAGACATTCTATAAATAACCCCACACCACTATTTGCATGAACGGTTTTACGGATTAATCCATAAAGGCCAAAGGTGAAGGCAATTGTTACAGCTATCCATGGTACATCTCCGTAGGAGATGAATTGGTTTGAAACAGCACATGCAGCTAGAAACACTGCAAGCCACTGAATCCAGCTTAATCTTTCTTTCAAAAATATAAATCCCAGAAACACGCTAACCAGTGGGCTCAAAAAGTATCCTAAACTTGAAGCAATCAGTTGGTTGCTGATTATTGAAAACACATACATGCTCCAGTTAATACTGACCAAAACAGAGCTAGCAAACAGAGCTATCAAGGTACGTCTATGGTATAAAGCAGTTCTAACCGATAACCATTCACGATTTATAGTTAGTAATAGAATCATAAAAACGACACACCAAAGAACCCGGTGAGAGACAATTTCTACAGCGCCCAAACCTGATAGCATACGAAAATAGAAGGGTGTAAACCCCCAAATTAAGAAAGCTATTAAAGCGTAAGAAATCCCTGAAAGCTCTTCTCTGCTCAGGTCGCGTTTTATGGGGCTTGGGGTATGATTGTCAGTCAGAATATTGGCTCAGACAAAATTATAATGTTTGGTGTGTTAACAGGTGAACACCGTTTGGAGAAAAACAGGCAAGTAATATAACTTAACTTAACTTAACTTAACTTAACTTAACTATATTAAAGTTCTCTTGAGATGCCTGCTTTATCAAAGTAAGCCTCTAATTCGCCTGCCTCAAACATTTCTCGAAGAATGTCAGCTCCACCTAGAAACTCACCTTTCACATAAAGCTGAGGAATTGTAGGCCAGTTAGAAAAATCTTTAATTCCTTGGCGAACTTCAGGGTCTTCTAAAACATCCGCTGAGTTGTACTTTACTCCTATATGGTTAAGAATTTGAATTACCGCAGCTGAGAAGCCACATTGTGGAAATGTGGGTGAGCCTTTCATAAACAACATAACATCATTTTCCAAAACATGATGTTTTATTCGATCCATAGCAAGATTTTCTGTCATTTTTTTGACCCTATTCGGTTTGTTGCTCTTAAATTTTCTAAGGTTTATCTTTTACGGTTGTTTGTAAAGCCAATGCGTGTAGATCACCACCCATTTTACCCTGAAGGGCTTGATAAACAAGTTGATGTTGCTGCACCCGGGTCTTGCCTTCAAATTCTTTTGATGCAACATACGCGAGGTAATGATCTCCATCTCCCCTCAAATCATCTATGCGCACGTCTGCGTCCGGTAGTGCTAGCTTAATTAGGTGTTCAATCTCATTTGCTTGCATAGGCATTAGTTTATCCTAGCCCAATTCTCAGTTCATCAATGATTTTTATTATACTGTTCCCATATATTCTGGGAGCCATCTCGTATGGGCAGCCTTTATTTCAGTTACGGGTATAGATACGCTTCCCGGTAGTGTCAACGTAGTCTCAACTGTTTTTCCTATTTGCTCTAGATCTATATCATGTTGTTTAGAAGAGGAAATAATAGAATTGGGATCTTTCGAAGTAATAATATAACGACCCTGATCTTCTCCGAAAAGCCAATTATGTATTGGTATGTCTTCTGTTGTATTAATTATAGCTCCTATCCCGCTGGCTATAGACATTTCCGCTAGAGCAACACCGATCCCTCCATCGCTGATATCATGACAAGAAGTTAATAAATGATTGTCTATGAGAAACCTTACGAATTCGCCATTTTTTTTCTCTTTTATCAGGTCTACGGGCGGAGGCCGCACATCACTTATACTTGAAAACAACTTCTGATAAACTGAGCAACCTAGCCAGCCATAAGTTTTTCCGATAACAAAAATTGATTCTTCAGTAGCCTTAAAGTCCAAGGTTATAGATTTTTCGATATCTTCCATTAGTCCCACACAACCAATTACAGGAGTTGGTAAAATGGCTTCATTGTTCGTTTCGTTGTAGAGAGAAACATTACCAGATACTACTGGACAATTTAAAACTTTGCACGCCTCGCTCATGCCTTTTATGGAGCCAACCAGTTGGCCCATAATTAAGGGCTTTTCTGGATTGCCGAAGTTTAAGTTGTTGGTTACGGCTAGCGGTTTGGCGCCTACAGAAGTTATATTTCGCCACGCTTCGGCAACTGCTTGCTTTCCTCCTTCTATTGGATCAGATTTTACATATCTTGGGGTGCAATCAGTTGTCATGGCGATTCCCTTTTTTGTGCCATGCACTCGAACGAGAGCCGCATCAGAGCCTGGGCGTATAATTGTATCCCCCATAACCATATGGTCATATTGTTCCCACACCCAGTGCCGCGAGCATAAATCTGGACTTTCAATTAATGTCAATAAGGCCTTAGTGATACTGCTAGGTGGACTAATTTTATTGCCAATTTTTTCTGAGCTAGTGATAGTCCAATCACGATCGTATTCTGGGGCAGCACTAACGAGTGGGTCTATAGGAATATGCGCTGTTGTTTTACCATTCTCAAGTAAAGTCAAATAGCCTGTATTATTTGTTGACCCAATTACTGAAAAATCTAAGTCCCATTTTTTAAATACTTTACGCGCTGTTTCTTCATGATCTGGCTTTAAGACCATGAGCATGCGCTCTTGGCTTTCCGATAACATGATTTCGTAGGTTGTCATCCCCGTTTCGCGTCGTGGTACAAGGTTCATGTCAAGTTGAATCCCTACACCTCCTTTACTAGCCATTTCGACCGATGAGGAGGTTAATCCCGCTGCTCCCATATCTTGGATTGCAATTATGGCATCGGTTTCCATTAATTCTAAGCAAGCTTCCAACAACAATTTTTCTGTAAATGGATCTCCGACTTGTACAGTGGGTCTTTTTTCACTCGAATCGTCCGCGAATTCAGCCGATGCCATGGTTGCCCCATGAATTCCATCTCTTCCTGTTTTAGAACCAACATAGACCACGGGTAAATCTATCCCAGCTGCTGCAGAATAAAAAATTTTATCTTTTTTAGCTATTCCAACTGTCATCGCATTCACTAGGATATTTCCATCATACGAGGGATCGAAGTTGATCTCTCCACCAACTGTAGGAACTCCAACGCAATTACCATATCCTCCTATCCCCGCAACAACACCACCTAATAGATGACGAGTTTTTTCGTTTTCTATGCTTCCAAAACGTAAAGCGTTTAGATTTGCAATTGGCCGTGCGCCCATAGTGAACACATCACGTAAGATGCCACCTACCCCAGTAGCCGCTCCCTGAAAAGGTTCAATAAAGCTAGGATGATTATGACTTTCAATTTTAAAAACCACAGCTAGTCCATCCCCTATATCAACCACACCCGCGTTTTCTCCGGGGCCTTGTATTACATGTGGCCCCTCAACCGGTAATTTTTTAAGCCATTTTTTTGAAGACTTATAAGAACAGTGTTCTGACCACATGACAGAAAAGATTCCAAGCTCAGTATCATTAGGATCACGGCCTAATAACTGTAAAATTAATTCATATTCTTTTAAACTGAGCCCCATGAGATCTCTGGTATTAGAACTTTGAACGGTCATAAGTTAATTGCCTTAGCAATGGCAGAAAAGAAAGGTTTGCCATCAGAGCCCCCTAATAATTTTTCTGCCAGTCGTTCGGGGTGAGGCATCATTCCTAGGACGTTTCCCTCCGGATTAAGTATACCCGCAATATTATTTATCGAACCATTTGGATTTGAGTTTTTAGTTGTCTGACCATTAGAGTTGCAATAACGAAAGGCTACTCGTTCGGAGCTTTCCAATAATTTGATTGTTTCGGGATCAGCAAAATAGTTTCCATCATGATGCGCTATAGGAATCGTTAAAACTTCACCACTTTTGTATTCGCTAGTAAATAAGTTTGTATTTTGTTCAACTTTTAGAGTTATATCTCGGCATATAAATTTCAGATTTGCATTGCGCATTAGAGTACCTGGTAAAAGGCCTGTTTCGGTAAGAATTTGGAAACCATTACAAATTCCTAAGACTGGTGTACCTTTTTTAGCTTGGTCGACTACTGAGTGCATCACTGGGCTTAACGCTGCTATGGCGCCAGATCTTAAATAGTCGCCATAAGAAAAACCTCCGGGGATTACAATAAATTCACATTTAGGCAGGCTTGTTTCTTGATGCCAAATCATTGTAGGAGAGACATTTGTCGCTGCTTCTATTGCAACTGCAACATCCCTATCACAATTTGATCCAGGAAAGACTATGACGGCTACTGACATTTTCTATACTCTAGCTATGACTAACAATTATAAAAAACAGAGAAGTGAAAATATTTTTATAGCATTAAGTTAATAAAACAAATCACTCATCAATCTCAACTTGGTAATTCTCAATTACTGTGTTGGCGAGCAGCTTTTCACACATCTCTTTGGCTTTAATTATCGCTTTATTGGGGTCTAATTCATTTAACTCTATTTCCAGGTACTTACCCTGACGGACTTCCTCTGCCTCACGAAAACCTAATTCATTAAGTGACTGCTTTATTGCCCTTCCTTGGGGGTCTAGCACTCCATTTTTAAGCGTGATGTGGATATTTAGTTTCATAGAAATTTTTTCACTGTAATTACCTTAGCTTTATAGTCGAATCACTGTCTTGGTTTACTGACTCGGGAGTTAATCCGAGCCGACGAGCTACCTCTTGGTAAGCTTCTTCCACTCCCCCCAAATCACGACGAAATCTGTCTTTATCTAACTTTTCATTAGTAATAGTGTCCCATAAACGACAACTATCAGGTGTTATTTCATCAGCTAAAACAACCCTTACAAGGTCATCCTGGTAGAGCCTTCCAAATTCAAGTTTAAAGTCAACTAATTTGAGGTTAATTCCAATAAATAAGCCGGTTAAAAAATCATTAATACGTAAACTCATTGTAAACATTTCATCTATTTCTTGCGGGGTTGCCCAAGAAAAAGCAGTTATATGGTCTTCAGAGATAAGTGGATCACTAAGTTCGTCTGACTTATAGCAATATTCGACAATAGACCTTGGCAACACAGACCCTTCTTCAAGCCCCAATCTTTGACAAATTGATCCAGCGGCAACATTTCTAACAATAACTTCTATAGGAATTATCTCAACTTGGCGGACTAATTGTTCACGCATATTCAATCTGCGTAAAAAGTGAGTTGGAATTCCTGCTTGGGAGAGTTGTAACATAAGGTGCTCAGATATTCGATTATTGATCACACCCTTTCCTGTTATTACTCCTTTCTTCTGATTGTTATAAGCTGTTGCATCATCCTTAAAATGTTGCACCAGTGTGCCGGGTTCTGGGCCTTCAAAAAGAACTTTAGCCTTGCCTTCGTAAACTTTTCTGCGTTGGGGCATGAAATTAGTTTCCGGGAACTTGTGAAAAAATTATTATTCTTGGTAGAAGATATACCAATCGCTTGTCCATCAGACAATATTTGCTTTGATACTTATAAAGTGTATCTGACTCTATGAAATTGAATCAAACGTTTTCAGGCTTAAAATATTAATAGATTTTATCAGTAGTCCGCCCTTCCTCCTGAAATATCAAATGCAGCACCTGTGCTGAACGAGCATTCTTCGGAAGCTAACCAAGCAGCTAGAGCAGCAATTTCTTCTGGCTCAACAAGACGACCTAGTTCCATGCCCGCTTCTATTCTTGAACGATATTCGCCTGAGAGGTTATCATAAAGTTCAGTGTTAGCTCCCCCGGGAGTGATACAGTTTACCAATACCCCCGTCTTAGCTACCTCTTTCGAAAGTGATTTGGTTAAACTAATTAATCCTGCTTTAGCAGCCGCATATCCTGAATTATTTTTTATCCCTATTTTACCAGCGTTGGAGGCGATATTAACTACTCTACCATATTTTTTAGAAATCATTGATGGCACTATGGACTGACAACACATAAAGGCGCTCGTAAGATTCAGTCGGAGCATTTTTTCCCAATTCTCTATTGGTTGTTCCCATACTGGGGCTAGAGTGCCAACAGCACCTGCATTGTTAACAAGAATATCGATTTTATTCTCAGCTTCCAGAACCTTACTAGTTGCAGCCTCTATGCTTTGCTTATCAGTTACGTCAACGACTTCTGTTTTAACTGATTCCTTGTTGTCTAATAACTCGACGCTCTGCCTGAGACGATTTTTGTCTATATCCCATATAATTACGTTGGCACCTGAGTGAATAAAGCGATTAGCTATTGCTAAACCTATACCTTTCGCACCTCCGGTAACAACAGCTGTTCGGTCAATTAAGTCTAATTTATTCATTGTTAGCTCATTCCTTATTTTTTAGATTTCTTTATTATATATAGCAAAATTCTAGCCTAGAGATAATTAGGGAAAATAATAATGAGTGATAGAGAAAAAATTTGGCAAGAGGTTAACTATTATAGTGATACCCTCTCAATAGCTGCGCATTTATACACGCCAGAGAATTGGTCTCCAGGAGATCCGTTGCGTCCCGCAATTGTTTGTTTGCACGGTTATAGTGGAATGAAAGAAGTTTATGGGATGGATGTACCTCGTAGACTGTGGGAGGAGGGATATTTTGTAATCGCGCCAGATCATCGAGGTTTTGGTGAGAGTGAAGGACTTAGGGGTCGCCACCGACCTTTGGAGCAGGCGCAAGACGTACATGATGCGTTTACTTTCTTAGAAACAATTGAAGGGGTCGATAAGAATCGAATGGGATTGTATGGAACTAGTTGGGGTGGAGCTTCAGCCATTTGGTGTGCCGCTTTTGATGAAAGAATTAAGGTTATTGTGAACTCAGTTGGGGTTTCTGATGGGGAAAGGTGGTTGGCGAATGCTCGCCGTCCGCACGAGTGGTTGAATTTTCAAGGGCAAGTTACTGAGGCAGCACGAAAAAGAGTAAAAACAGGAGAAATAACTAAAATGCCCTTGTTGGACATAATGCTTACAGACCCTCACACTCTTGGGGTTATCGAACAGCATCATCAAAAACATGGCCATTATGTTTCCGACTATGATCTCGAAAGCGCTGAGACCTGTATGAGATTTAAACCCGAGAAAGTAGCTCATTTAATTTCACCCCGCCCAGTTTTGGTTATTTATGCAGAAGATGATTGTACTGTTCCGCCTGAAGAACAATTTGGCTGTTATTCTCAATTAGGGGAACCAAAAAAACTAGTTAAGTTACCCAAGGCTCAGCACTATGAATCTTATTATTTTTGCAATCCTGAAATGCATGAATTGGGGATGTCTGAGGCGGTTCTATGGTTTGAAAAATATCTATAAATCAACTGTTTCAAATGGATTTTTATCAGGTCTACCCGAACAGAAACGCCACTTGCATTTTGCGTTGAGTAATTCCTGTGAAGGGAAGGCGATTATTGAGCTTGAGACTGTTCCATAACCAGTTTCAGTAACTATACACATGCTTTGATTCGGATCAGATTCCATTTCTTTTCTCCGAGAGGCTAAAAGACTTTGCCAGGTCTTCCAGTTATCTTTGTCAATATCGGGTGTTTTTGCGGATAGGAACTTATCAAAATAAAAGTCTAAACGTGGACTATTTTTATCATTCAGTTCTCCCGATGTAATCATACTTAACCCGGTAGGTAATGCAGTAGAAGAAATTTTTCCTGACCCAGTACTCTTGAGCCAAAAACCATTATTATTATCTGCAATTATTAAATTAAACGAACGATAGGATTGGCAATCAATTTCCTGTAAGTAATATGCTGCGGTTTCTGCATCAGAGTGATCAAGAGCTTCTAAAACAAGTTCACCTCTTGTCCTTTTTTCATCTTTAGGGCCGAGAGAACCTTCTCTGTTCAGAATAGCGGCTCCGACGCCTTGTTTATTTATGCCTAGCCAGGTTCCACCCGCTTCTTCATCTTTTCCTGCTACTACATAGGGGCGTTCGGGCCAATGGTTATCAGGAGGAAGCCAGGGTCTGGAAATAATTTCATCCCGATTTGCAGCAAGGAGTAAAGGCCATTTATGTCCAGGTCGACGAAGTATTAAGAGGGTACACATTACTAATTATAACCTTAATGAGATCCGATAGCTTAAAAAAACACGTACAATGAATTAAAGCACTATTATATCTTGTTTATCTAAAGGTCCAAACTATATAAGTGAATATACTATATAGGAGAGAAGGCTAATGGCTGATTTTAATGAACGAGAAAAAGCATTTGAAGCAAAATTTAAACTTGATCAAGAACTTCGTTTTAAAGCCACTGCACGACGTAACAAACTATTAGGAGTTTGGGCTGCTCAGGAGATGGGCTTAAATGAGTTAGAGGGTGAATCATATTCTAAAGAGGTAATAAAATCTGATTTTGAAAAGCCTGGGGATGATGATGTTCTGCAAAAAGTATTGACAGACTTGCAGGGTAAAGAGATAGACATATCCGAAAAAGAACTTCGTCAAAAAATGGATGATTTATTAGAAGTTGCTATAGGGCAGGTTCAAACAGAGGATTAATTCTAAAAAAAGATTTCTTTTTTAAAAGGATGCCATCCGTCTCGGTGTTCAATTTCTATTATCCATACATCAGGATCTAAGTTAGCACTGCGCGCTAGGTAAGAGTCCGCCTCTGATTCCTCAACATTTTTATCGTCTAAGGCAGGATACCATGTCAGTTTGCCAGCAATATCACGTCCTTGTGTAAAAATTTTGAAGTTTTTATCCAATTGGTTAATTTTTAAGATGACTGTTCCGCTTTGTTTTTCTCCTTTTCTGACCACAGTCGCTGGAACCCCTTCATTATTGCAGCGCCTTAAACCTGCGGTTACCCACAATTCGGTGGGTAGTCGATCGTCGCTCATTATTCTTTGAAAACCCGTGAAAAAATCAAGTCAACATGTTTTGTATAATGATTAATTTCAAAAAGCTCTTTAAGCGTTTTTTTCTCAAGTGTTTTGGTAATCGATGGATCATTTTCTAAAAGTCTATAAAAAGCTCCTGGTCGCTTATCTTCTTCAATATCCCAGACCTCCATTGCATTTCGTTGGACAAGTGAATATGCCTCCTCACGGTCCATTCCATTTTGAGTAAGTGCTAACAAAACTCTTTGTGAATAGATCAAGCCCCCTAAACGGTTGAGATTTTTCATCATTTCCTCGGGATAAACGACTATATTACTAACTACTGTATTAAGTCGATTTAAGGCGAAATCTAGTAAAATAGTTGCATCTGGAGCATTAACTCTTTCCACAGAAGAATGTGAGATGTCGCGCTCATGCCATAATGTAATATTCTCTAGAGCGGGAAGAACCATTCCTCTTATTAATCTAGCTATGCCAGTTAAATTTTCCGTCAAAACTGGATTTCGTTTATGAGGCATGGCGCTTGAGCCTTTCTGACCTGGAGAAAAAAACTCTTCTACTTCCCGAACTTCAGTTCTTTGCAAGTGACGAATTTCTGTAGACAGACGCTCAATTGCTCCGGCAATAATTCCTAATGTCGAGAAAAATTCAGCGTGTCTATCTCTTGGAATAATTTGAGTTGATATAGGCTCGACTGAAAGACCAAGTTTAGAGGCTACATAGGCCTCCACACTTGGATCAATACTTGAATAAGTTCCCACAGCGCCTGATATGGCGCAGGTAGATATTTCTTTGCGAGCTTTAGCCATCCTTATTCTGCAGCGGTCGAATTCAGCATAATGTCCAGCAAGCTTTAATCCAAATGTAGTTGGTTCAGCGTGAATTCCATGACTGCGGCCAATGCAAATAGTATGCTTATGTTCTTGGGCTTTTACTTCAATGGATTTCATTAAGGAATCGATATCAGAGATAATTAAATCAGCAGCTTGTGACATCTGCACGGAAAGGCAGGTGTCAAGTACATCTGATGAGGTCATTCCTTGATGTATGAACCTTGCCTCGGGGCCTACATTTTCAGCAAGGTTTGTCAAAAATGCGATTACGTCATGCTTGGTTTTTGCCTCGAGCTCATCTATACGGGCTATATCCCATTCCCCATTTTTCCAAACATCTTGAGCTGCTTTTTTGGGGATAACACCAAGTTCTGCCATTGCATCACATGCGTGAGCCTCAATACTAAACCAAATACGAAATTTGTTTTCAGGTTCCCAAATTTCTTTCATTTCTTGTCTTGAGTATCGCGGTATCATTTTTTTATCCGATATTAAAAGTTAAAGTTTTATAATCGGTAAGTGTTTTGCGTCATCAAACGCATCAATGGATTCAATTTTCTATTTTGTTAAATTAAATAGAGTTAAATTTTCTCATTTTTTACTAAATCTCTTGGTTTGTTTCTCACGATTTTATTATAAAAAAAGTTTAGATATAAGGTGGTTTATGCCAGTCTCTTGGAGAAAAAGTAAAAACCTCGTATCCATCCGCAGTAACTCCTAAAGAGTGCTCAAACTGAGCTGAAAGAGATCGGTCTTTAGTTACTGCAGTCCAACCGTCAGCTAAAATTTTTACGTCAAACCTTCCGGCATTTATCATCGGTTCGATTGTAAAAAACATACCCTCTCTTAACTCTGAGCCAACACCAGGAGTGCCATAATGTAAAATAGAAGGAGCATCATGAAAAACTTGTCCTAATCCGTGGCCGCAGAAATCTCTAACCACCGAAAAACGTTCATTTTCAGCATAAGATTGAATAGCGTGTCCAATATCTCCAAGGGTAGCGCCAGGCTTTACCGCTTCTATACCTTTCCACATTGCTTCATAAGTTACAGAAATTAGTCTTTCTGCTAATCTTTTGACCTTATCACCCACTACAAACATTCGACTAGTGTCTCCATACCACCCTTCAAGTATTACAGTTACGTCGATATTAAGAGTGTCTCCATTGGATAGGCGTCTCTCGCCAGGAATGCCATGACAGACCACATGATTAATAGAGGTGCAAATAGACTTGGGAAACCCTTTATAGTTTAAAGGCGCAGCAATTGCTCCGTTATCGGTTATATACTCGTGACATAGACGATCAAGTTCTTCGGTAGTTACACCTGGAACAACATATGGGGTAATAAAATCAAGTGTTTGAGCGGCTAAGTGTCCTGCTTTGCGCATATATTCAAAGCACGATTCATCGTGTATTCTGATTTTTCTTGGTTCTCTATGCCAAGATTCATTTTGGGGTTCGTTCATTATTTTCTATAAATAAAATATATCATTACCAATACTAATTTATGAAATAAATGTAACATTTTTAAAAGGTGTTACAGATATAAATTTTATATAATTTGTATTTATCATGTAGTTAATTGTTTTTTCCGATACAAGATATTTCATCAATAACTTTGATCATTTACTAGCTGCGTGATAGGGCTTCGTAAAGGTTAAATAAACATATCACGAAAGGGTTTATAATAAAATTAGTTCCGGCCAAAAAAATATATAGAAATTTACAATATTATATATACTAGGCTTAAATTTGGGAGAGTTAAAAAGTATGGGTGATTTAATATGAGCGAAACGCGCCTAGTTACAGCAGCGGCATTGATAATCGGAAATGAAATTTTGTCTGGTCGCACTCATGATGTGAACTTAAAGTTTTTAGGCATAGAGCTAAATAAGTTGGGAATACAACTTCGAGAAGCTCGAGTAGTGCCTGATGATGAAAGCGAGATAATAGAAGCAGTAAATCAGTGTCGAAAAAAATATAATTATGTCTTTACCACCGGGGGCATTGGGCCAACTCACGATGATATAACGGCTGATTGTATTGCCAAAGCATTTGGGCAAAAACTCATCCACCACCCAATTGCAGAAAAGTTACTCAGAGAAAGAATAATTAAAATGGGTAATGAAGTAACAGAGGCCCGGTTGCGTATGGCGCGTACCCCTGAGAATGCAGAACTTTTAATAAACGAGGTTAGTGGCGCACCTGGTTTTAAAGTTGATAACGTTTTTGTTATGGCCGGTATTCCTAGAGTGATGCAAGCTATGTTTCAGGCATCTATACCATTCCTTGAAAGAGGAATTACTATGCTATCACATACTATAGGTGGTTACGTTGCGGAGGGTACTATAGCGATAGAACTAGAAACACTACAAAATGATTTTAGGGATTTAGATATTGGAAGTTATCCATTTTATTTTGGGGGACGACCTGGTAGTAACTTTGTTTTGCGTGGACCCAGTAAGGTTCGGATAGATGAAGCCGCAGGCCAGCTAAGAGGAATTATCATTAAACTTGGTGGAGATCCAATTGATGGAGGTGTAGAAGTTCCAGTAGATAAAAGTGACTGATCGTAGAAAAATGTGTGTTATTTTATTTGCAGCCAATATAGAAAAAATCCTAGACCAAATATAGAAAGCCAAATTAATAAATTGCGGATTGCGGCTTTTCGTTTTCGTAATCCATAAATGACTCCGGGTATGATCATAATCATCACTGCTATAAGGCCAACAAAACGAAGTAGATCGGTGCTATCCAATATTGATTCCTTTTTCTATATGATATGACTTTGGTATAACCAATGAAAATAAAAATGCAAAGCTAGTTGCGCTAATTAATCTCTAAGACTAGCTTCTTAGAATTAGAGGTTGTTAATTGCGGGCGTGGTGAAACTGGTAAACACGCGGGACTTAAAATCCCGTGCCGTAACAGGCTTGTGGGTTCGAGTCCCACCGCCCGCACCAACAACACTATAAAATAGAGTAAAAACCTATAACTATTAACAAATGCTCAAAATAATTTATTGTCTGCTAAAATAATTTTTCAGATGCGAGTTTTGCTCCTTTGCTTAATGATTCTAACTTCATCCAGACAATATTGCGGTCAACCTGTAGACGGCCAGCAAAGGTACCAAATCCACAATCTACGCCAGCTATAACGTTTTCTTTGCCTACCATTTCGGAATACTGAATTATTCTATCTGCGACTAGCTCGGGGTGCTCAACAAAATTTGAGGTTGAGTCGATTACTCCGGGTATTATTATTTTTTCATCTGGTAAATTCACATCCTTCCAAACCTTCCATTCATGGGCGTGTCTGGGGTTTGCGCCTGGAAAAGACACAGCTCCTGGCTTGCCTTTAAGAACTATATCCAAAATATCTATTAATGGGACATCTTCATGATGTGGCCCTAGAGTACTTGACCAACAAACATGCATTCTCATTCTTTCAGAAGGAATGTTTTTGACTGCCTCATTGAGTGCCGAAACATGCATTCCTATTTCTTTGCGAAAATCGGTTAGGTTTAAATGACGAAAAACGGTGTGTCTGCTTAATGCTAAATCAGGGCAATCTAATTGCAGTATAAATCCAGCTTCCACTATTGCTTCGTATTCTCGAGACATAGTTTGAGCTAATGCAAAAATATATTCTTCTTCTGTTGGATAATAAACATTTCTTAAATATCGTGATATTTGTCCTGGAGAAGGAGATGTCATAAATATTTCTTTTGTATTGGTTTTTTCGAGTAAGGTGCTTGCACGACTGATATCTTCTTCTACTGCTTCCCAATTTTTCCATCCGATAGGGCCAGAACAGGTTGGTCTATTCTGAGGAGTTGTTGCAAATAAAAAGCCAAGTAGCTCGTTTAGCTCTGGGAAGCCTTCTTCGCCAGTTCCAACTATTGGCGGGGAGCTGGGTCCGTCATAACCAGCTAATCTATCCTTGACATGAGAAGTATAATCTGGCCGAGCCTGTTCTCCATCGTTTATTATATCTAGCCCTACTTTAACTTGGCTATCAACCACATCTGAAATTGCCGCTCTGGCGGCTTTATCTAATTCTTTAGTTTTATCTCCCGGATGTTCCTCTTCATCTAATAAAAGATCGACAACGTTTTGTGGGCGAGGGAGGCTACCAGTATGCGTTGTAAGAACTCTATCATTGCTTCTTTCCATAACAAACTTCTCCATTGATTAAAGTCTCATTATAAATCCTTTAGGCTCTTAGAAGGCACTCTCTGAGAAGATTCAAGGCTTCCGAACTGAAAGTCATCATATTTTTTGATCGATTCTGAGAATTAGTTTCTACAGTTTTTATGTCATCAACTGGACCAGAAACTGAAACGCATGTATGGCCAGGATTATCTCCATATCGATTCCCTGTAGGGCCAGCTGCGCCCGTCTCTGATATTCCCCAGGTAGTCTTAAATTTGTTCCTTATAGTAACAGCGAGCAGTTGGGCATATGGCTCACTGGATGAACGAATTCCTTTCATTTCAGAATCAGGTATTCCAAGTAGGATTTTCCTCGATTGGTGGGTGTATAATACACCTCCGCCCAGATAGTATGCTGATGCCCCTGGAACTGCCAGAAGAGAAGCCGACACAAGTCCTCCAGCAGAAGTTTCTGCAACCGCGATTGTATCGCCTCTCTCTATTAGAATTTTGGCAATTTCATTAGATATCAAAGTCAGCTCTTCCATCACTTTATTCCTTTCACCTAACTATCCTTTATTTCATCTTTCCTTTAACCCTAAAAAAAAGGCAGAATACTGCCTAAAATATTTAGGGGGAAAGAAAGTGAACAGTTTTGAGCAATATGAGGACTATGATGCCCTAGGTCTAGCTGAAATTTTGAGAAAAGGAGAAGTAACTCCTACTGAGGTTTTAGAGGCCGCAATTGATCGGTCTGACAAAGTAAATCCAGATTTAAATGCGATTATTCTGGATCTTCATAAAATGGCTAATAGAACAATTTCTAAAGGTTTGCCTGAGGGGATTTTATTAGGGGTACCTTATTTGATAAAAGATTTAGGGGCTACTTTAGCTGGTACGCCAACAACAGGTGGCAGCCGTTTTATGAAAGATGTTGTTCCGGATCAGGATAGTGAAACTGTAAAGCGGTTAATAGCTGCGGGACTTGTTATATTTGGTAAATCAAACACTTGTGAATTTGGGATGTCTATAACTTGTGAACCTCAGCTTTATGGGCCAACCAAAAACCCTTGGGATGAAAGTGTAACCCCAGGGGGTTCGAGTGGAGGAGCAGCCTCCGCAGTTGCTTCGAGAATAGTCCCAGCTGCACATGCAAGTGATGGATTTGGCTCGATACGTGTGCCTGCTTCATGCTGTGGACTGGTGGGTTTAAAACCAACTCGAGGGCGAAATAGCTTTAGTCCTTTTTTAGGGGAAAGAATAGGGGGAACCGTTGCTGAACATGCAGTGTCTAGAACTGTTCGTGATCAAGCGGTTATCCTTGATATCACAGGTTCCTCTCCCGGCTTAGGTGATCCTTATTATGCACCGCCACCTGATCGCCCATTTTTAGAAGAAGTAAAGGCTGATCCGGGTTGCCTAAAGATAGCTTACACTTATGGTGGCAAAACAGGCGCTAAAACAGATATCGATCATAAAAATATTTTAGATGAAACTGTTACCACTCTAATTGAGCTTGGTCATCAGCTTGAGGAAGTAGATCCGCCAATTTCTAACGAAGAAAGCCAAGACATTTTTAGGGTATTAATGGCAGCTAATGCAGCACAAATAATAAGATCTCATCCTAAAGGTCGACTGCCAGAAATAGGAGAAGTTGAAAACGTGGTTGCAGAGACAGCCAAAATGGGAGAAAAAATTTTAGGTCATGATATCTTTTTAAGACAAGCTCAAATGCATGCTATGGGTAGGCGTATGGCTGAATTTCATAAAGAATATGATTTATTATTAACACCAGGATTAGGTCATCTGCCTCCGAAGCTAGGATGGATAGATATGATGTTAGATGATGTTACTGAATATTGGGACAGGGTTGCGGATTTTTCTCCTTTCACAGTTTGGTTTAATCAGACCGGTCAACCAGCTATTAGTCTGCCAATTGGGCAAACAGAGAATGGTTTTCCAGTATCTATTCAGATGGTTTCTAGATTTGCCGACGAGGCCACTTTATTTAGAGTTTCATCACAGCTAGAAGACGTATATTCTTGGCATAAAAGAAGACCAATAATTAATAAATAACAATAACATAATAAATATTCTTTATTAAATACATTAGATAAGAATAATTTCTATATATACCCCTCAGGCATTTTAAAAGGAAAGTTTTTTTCATAAGATCGAGCAGCACGAAGAACTGTTGAGTCATTGTAACGAGCAGCAACTAATTGAAAAGCGATGGGCATTCCTTCATCACCAAAGCCACAAGGAACTGATGCAGCTGGCTGCATTGTGAGATTAAAAGGATAGGTAAATGGGCACCAGTCTAAAAATTCTCCCATGTCTCGCCCTTCAGGAAAATTTTTACCTGCTTCAAATGCCTCCAATGGCATTTGAGGTGTGAGGAGTAAGTCATACTTTTCATGGAATCGAGCCATACTAACACCCAATTCTATTTTTAAGGCGTTTGCTTCAACAAGATCTAATATAGAAAGTTTTCGTCCGGATTCGGCTATCGCAAGTAAGCCAGGATCCATTAATCTGGATTTTTCTTCGGGCATTTGATTAACAAGCCAAGCATCAGCCGCTGACCAAAAAATATCTATTATGGGGCGGCAGTTTGGGAGGTCAGGATCAACTTGTTCAACTATAGCGCCTAGTTCTTCGAATGCTTTAGCGGCATTTGCGACTGCATCTGAAACAGATTTATCTGCCCATCCATTACTACCTAGGGTGGGACTAAAAGCAATTTTAACCCCTGAAACACCGTCGTCTAATCTGGCCGTGAAGTCTTGTTTTTCGAGAGGTGGTGCCATGTAATCACGAATATCTGGCTGGGCCATTATGTTCAACATTTCGGCTGCGTCTGTTACATTGCGCGTCATTGGACCCATATTTGCCAAGGTGCCTATGTGCCCAGGTAAAGGATAATTTGGAACTAGACCGAAGGTAGGTTTGTGTCCAAATATTCCACTAAACGCTGCCGGTATTCTTATTGATCCTGCAGCATCAGAGCCTTGATGTAGAGGCCCCATAAATGAAGCTGCAGCAGATGCAGCTCCACCACTTGAGCCTCCTGGTGTCTTGTTCTTGTCCCATGCGTTTCTGGTAATTCCTGTCAGAGGGCTATCTGTTATTCCTTTCCAGCCAAACTCTGGTGTAGTTGTTTTTCCCACCAATACAGCTCCCGCTTCCCGAAGTCGTGCAGTAACAGGTGCGTCTTCTTCCCAGGGGCCTGATGGGTCAACCGTTTTTGAACCCCTCAGAGTAGGCCAGCCCTTAGTCAAGGTAAGATCCTTGATAGTAACGGGAACTCCGTCTATTGGACTATTTGGTTCATTACCTAGCCATCTCTTCTCTGAAGCTGTTGCCATTTTCAAGGTTGTTGTTTCATCAGTTAGGCAAACACAATTTAATTTATCGTTGTGATTATTGATTTGATTCAATGTTAACTCAGCTACTTCGACTGGTGAGACATCACCACTTTCATAATGTTTAGCAAGTTCAACAGCACTCATTGCCATAAGGTTTGATGTCATGTTTGCCTCCTGTTTCTAGATATATTTTATTGGTTTAGTGCTCAGACATATCTTTAAATTGTTTCCAGGTATCATCTAAAGCTAGTCTAAACCTAGATATCATTTCATCGATTTCATAGTGACTAATTATAAGTGGTGGACAAAAAGAGATTGTATCACCAATAGCGCGCACTATTAGCCCGTGTTCTTCGGCTCTTTGATTACAAAAAGGTCCAACCCCTAACTCGCTAGAAAATGGTTTATGATTGTTTTTGTTTTTTACTAATTCGACGCCTGCTAGCAACCCCACACCACGGACTTCCCCGACTAATGGATGATCAATTAGACCTCTAAGTCCTCCTTGAAAAACTGGTGTTATGCGTCTTACGTGTTCGATTATTTCTTCTTCTTCATAAATTTTAAGCACTTCGCTAGCAACGGCAGCAGAAACGGGATGACCAGAGTACGTAAAGCTGAGTCCAAATATACCCACTCGATCACTTTCATCACAAATTGCCTCAAAGACTTTATCATTTACAAACAATGCGGAGATAGGAATATACGCGCTAGATAGACCCTTTGCACATACAATCATGTCCGGATTAAGCCCCATAGTTGTGGTGCCAAACATATTACCAGTCCGCCCAAAACCTGTGATCACTTCATCGGCAACAAGGAGTATTTCATGTTTGGATAGTATTGTTTGTATTTTTTCATAATATGTGGCAGGTGGTACTATAACACCACCTGAACCCATAATTGGTTCAGTAAAAAAAGCGCCGATAGTGTCTGGCCCTTCTTTTTCTATAAGAGTTTCAAATTCCACAGCTAGTCTTGTTGCAAATTCTTCTTCATCTTCTCCTGGTTTTGCAAAGCGGTAATGGTGTGGGGGGGTAATATGAAGGAAGCCCTCTAGTGGTAGACCGAATGAAGCATGGTTGTAGTACATTCCAGAAAGACTGGCAGAGGCAATTGTGTTTCCATGATAAGCCTGTTGATGTGATATAATTTTTCTTTTTTGGGGTTTGCCCATAGCAGACCAGTAATACCAAGTGATCCTTGCTGCGCTGTCATTTCCCTCAGAACCAGAATTTGCAAACCAGACTTTTGACATTGGAACTGGTGCCATATTAAGAAGATTCTCGGCTAAGTCTATAACAGGGTTATGGCTTTTATGATTGGTAAGATGATAATATGGCATTTGTCGCATCTGGTTGGCTGCCGCATCAACTAAACGCTCTTGTCCATAACCGAGGGATACACACCATAAGCCAGACATTCCTTCTATATATTTATTTCCATGTATGTCTGTGACCCATACTCCTTCTCCACTATCTATAATTACAGGGCCTTTCTCTAGGTGAGATTTAAGGTTTGTTAACGGATGGATTATTGACGCAATGTCTCGACTTTCTGGTGAATTAGTAAGGTGCTTGGCGTTATAATTCATTTATGTGTTCCAATATCTTATAATCTTTTTCTTATTATTTAATTAGGCTAAGCCATCAGAGATAGATATTTCTTCAGACTTTATTTCATAACCGGAAAATTTTGCTTGCATTTCAATTAAGGCTGCAAAGTCATCACCACCATAACCTAGGCCTATTAATTTTTGAATGATGTCTCTGGTCATATTAGTTATAGGCATTGGTACTTCCATGTTTCTAGCAGCAACTAGAGCTAGCTCCATGTCTTTCCGCAACATCTCGGAAGTGTGAGTGGCCGTGAAATCAAGATTGACTAAAGCAGGAGTTTTATAAGACGTGAATGTTGATCCCATTACACTTTTATTTAGATACTCAAGAAATGCATGGCGTTTAACTCCGCCCTTCTCAGAAAAAACGGTTATTTCAGCCAAGCATTGTGCGATTATACCGAGCATTACATTATGGGCCAATTTTGCTATACGGCTTGCATCACCCTCGCCTAAATAAGTGACTCCTCTTCCTAGCTTTAATAAATACTGTTCAACAAGATCATAACCAGCACGCGGCCCAGAAACGCCCAAAGTTGCCTGTCCAGCTTTAACAGCATTACCATTACCGCTGATTGGGGCAGCTAAAAATATTACACCTTGTTCATTGGCTTGGCCGCGGATTTTTTCCGATACTTCCAATGATACTGTAGAGGAATCAATTAGTATTTTTGGTTTAGTCTTACTCGATAGAACACCATTAGGGCCCACGGTTGTTTCAAGTAGCGCCTTATCATCTGTGACTATGGTATAAACAATATCTCTGTCCGCAAGGTCTGCAGGTTTTTCTACTAGACTTACTCCTAAAGGTTCCGCTTTAGATGCTGTGCGATTATATACTGTAACATCTACTCCTGCTTCTATTAGTCTAGCTGCCATTGGAAAGCCCATTTTACCAGTTCCAACCCATCCAATAGTGAGTGATTTGAGATTTTCATCGACCATATTTCTTCTCCCGATAAATAAAAAATTTGTTTTTCTCGTAGATGAGCATTTAGACTGGTGTTTTGCTCAATACTATATGAAAATTCATAGTAATATAGGTTATATATAAAGTAGACTGATATAAATATATTGACCATTTTTCTATCTTTTGAATATCTTTTAAAATTTTGCTAATTGTTTAATTTAAATTATGCATTAAGTCTGAAATCATCCAAATACATGGGAGGTAGTTATTGTTAAGAAACTTCAAAATGCCTATTACATAACTGAAAACATGGAACGAGCTGTTTCGTTTTATAGGGATACACTCGGGCTTCCTGTAACTTTTCAGGATGGTGATAAATGGGCGCAGTTCAATGCTGGTGAATCTAATTTTTCTCTTAGTTCTCCGGATGAAGGGGCTTCCGATGCCTCTGGCGGAGTTATTATTTTTGAGGTTGAAAGCATAGACCAATTTAGTAAGAAAATTGAAAAAAGTCAGGGAAGTATTATTGAGGTCAGAGATATGGGAGACCATGGCAAGGTGCTTACCTTCAAGGATCCTGATGAAAATATAGTTCAACTTTTTCAGCGCAAAAAATAAATAAATTACTTTTATTAGGAGGTAATCAATGAAGACTAAGGCTTTTAGAATTTATAAGGCAGGGGGGCCAAGCGTTTTAAAATGGGAAACGGTAGATGTACCTGCCCCGGGAGAAAGAGAAGTTTTAATTAGACATAAGGTTATAGGTCTTAACCTGGCTGATACATACAGGAGAAAAGGAATTTATAAAATGCCAATGCCTAATGGGCTGGGCAATGAGGCTGTTGGAGTGATAGAGCTGATAGGTAAAGGTGTTCGTGGATTTAAGGTGGGTGATCGAGTCGGATATATTGGTGGCAGTCCTTTTGATGCTTATTCTCAAAAAAGAATAGCAAGAGCAGATAATCTAATTTCATTACCTGACTCAGTTTCAGATCGCATTGCCGCAGCTGCATTACTAAAGGGAATAACCGCACAATATCTCTTGAATGATGCTTATAGAGTAAAGAAAAGTGATACAATTCTTATTCATGCTGCAGCGGGCGGGGTTGGTGCCATTATGTGTCAGTGGGCTAACCATTTAGGTGCGAAAGTGATTGGCATCGTTAGTAGCGAAGATAAGGCTAAATTTGCAAAACGAAATGGATGTCATCATACAATTGTTACTCGCAAACCGTCTTTTTCTAAACATATTAAAGAAATAACCAATGGCAAAGGAGTGAATGTTGTATATGACTCGGTAGGAAAATTAACATGGGATGAGTCACTTTCAAGCCTTCGTTTGCGGGGTACAATGATTAGTTTTGGAAGCGCTTCAGGTGAGCCTCCGAGTGTAAATATTTCAGCCACGGGGGCTTTGGGGTCACCCTTCCTAGCTCGGTGCGCTTTGGTTAATTATACGACTAGTCGAAGAGAACTATTAGATCGAGCACGTTCTTTATTTAGCGTCATAGGAAATAATGTTGTTAAAGTAAGTATTAAGCAACGGTATCCCCTTGCCGAAGCTCCCCAAGCACAGAAAGATATGGAGTCGCGTAAAACAACCGGATCAACGATCCTTCTTCCCTAACATTTTATTAGAGGAGTTATGAGCATGTCTTGGGCAGAAAAAAAATATGCTAGTATAAACGGACTTAAAATAGCGTATGTGGAAAAAGGTGTCATGGATGGAGACCCTATAGTTTTTATTCATGGAAATCCAACCTCAAGCTATCTTTGGCGTAATGTCATTCCTTCCGTAACTCATTTAGGCAGGTGTATTGCACCAGATCTGGTAGGCATGGGAGATTCTGATAAAATTATGCAAAGCGGACCAGAGAGTTATACTTTTGTAGAACATAGAGATTACCTTTTTTCTCTTTTAGATGAACTAGGGATTGTTAATGAAGTTACACTAGTAGTTCATGACTGGGGTAGTGCTCTAGGTTTTGATTGGGCAAACCAACATCGTGAGCGCGTTAAAGGAATTGTGTATATGGAAGCAATAGTTAAGTCTTTAGTATGGGAAGAATGGCCAGAACGAGCACGACCAGCCTTTCAAGCACTTAGATCATCTGCAGGGGAAAAAATGATTTTAGAGGATAATTTCTTTGTGGAGAGAATGCTTCCCGGATCGATTCTTCGAGATCTGACTGATGAAGAGATGAGTGAATATAGGCGCCCTTTTCTCGAAAGTGGCGAGATGAGAAGGCCAACGCTTACCTGGCCTCGACAAATTCCAATTGAAGGTGAACCAGATGACGTTACGAATATAGTTAATAACTATTCTGACTGGTTGGTCCAATCGGACGTGCCAAAGCTATTTATCGATGCAAAACCAGGAGCAATACTTACAGGGACGAGCCGAGATTATTGTCGCACATGGAAAAATCAAACTGAAGTTACTGTAAAAGGATCTCATTTTATTCAAGAGGATTCTCCAGAAGATATAGGAAAAGCTATCTCTGAATGGCTAGAAAAGTTAAATTAATTTTTCTTTCTACCAGCTGTTTCTAAGTTCTCTTAATTTTAGAAAAACACTTTTTGTTTCTGGGTGACTAGGTAAATCAGAAAACTTTTCTTTTAAACCATCAATTATCGTAGGACTGTCAAGCCTAAGAAAGGTGTTGATATTTCTTTCTATACCAAGATCTGAAATTAAAGCATTATTGGGGTCCTGATCTTTCAATTTTTCTTTTAAGTCTTTGGCTGTTTGGTTGTCCGGTTCTCTGTCTAGGGTAAAATCTAGATTGTTGATCATATAATCATGTCCAGGATAAACTAATGTATCATCTGGAAGGGGCGCTATTTTCTTTATAAACGTTTCGTATAAAACCTCTGGATCACCAGAATGGCAATGACCTACCCCAGCGTTAAACAACGTATCACCACAAAATAAATGAGGTCTATCTGTATGACCAAATAGAGATATATGAATTGGGGTGTGTCCAGGGGTTTCTAATACATTAAAACGTCCACTATTTCCTATATCTATAACATCGCCTTCGTGTAATTCTTCTTGGATGTTGGCTATTTTTCCATCTGCATTAGCCGGCCCTAAAAGCTTTGCATTTGTCGAATTGATGATGGCCTCATTACCTCCTGTATGATCTTTATGTTCATGCGTGTTGAGTACTCGAGTTATATTCCATCCATTTTTCTTTGCTGTAGAAAGACACATTTCTGGATCGATTGGGTCTATAGCTAGTGCCTCCCCACTATTTGAACAAGCTATTAAATAGAAGAAGTTTCTAGCACTATTTCCAGTCCATAATTGTTCTATTATCATTATAAAGACCCTTTCAGTTTGAGATTAATCTCGTAATAGTAATAATCACAAGTAAATCAGGCTATGGTTTTTTTCCCATTAGTCCGAGGTTTAACAAAAAACGAAATATTATTGGAATAACTATAACAACAATAGCTATTCGGGCTATATGATGAGTGGCAACAAAAGCTGTGTCGATATTTAAGGTTAATGCAATCAGACTCATCTCTGTTAATCCCCCAGGTGAAAAAGCAAGTATTAGGGATGAAATGGGAAAGCCGGCGACCAATGCAAGAAAAAAACCAAAAACCATAGTGACAGTAAGTAATATGCTTGTCGCAATGCCTCCAACCCGTACAATATGGCCCAAGTCTCTGTAGGTTAGTCCAGAAAACCTAATTCCAACTGCTGAACCAAGAACTATTTGAGCAATAGCTATAACTATTTCTGGGGGTGATGCAGATGTTAATCCTAGTAGGTGGACTGCTGCACTTAATGTCATGGGACCAGTAAGATGTGGTGCGGGTATCTTAGCTAACTTGGCAAAATAGAAACCTAAAACGGCACATCCAGCAAGTATGGATATATCAAAAAAACCAATCGTGCTTGAACCGTCGATAGAAAAGGTGCGAACTGTTGTACCTAAGTCGCCGAATATTCTAAAAAAGAATGGTAATATCATAACAACAAAAAATATTCGTGTACTATGAGCTACACTTATTTTTCTTTCATCAGCTCCTTGGGATGCCCCTAATATTATCATTTCGTTTAAGCCGCCTGGAACAGCTGCAAAAAAAGCCGTGCGCTTATCAAACTTGGCTATGAAGTGATAATAAAGAAAAGTAGCAAATGTAGCCACCATGACATAAATAACTAATGACAACAGTGTGATCGGCCATCGGGGTATTCGATCTAGTATTTCAGGAGAAAAAGCTCCACCGAGTAGAACTCCAAGTATTAGAATCATAAGTGTTCGTAGTCGAGAGTCCATTTTTAGCTTAACTCCACTTATTGTGGAAAAACCAGTGGCAAACATGGCACCCATCATCCAAGGTAGAGGAAGATCCAAGTAGCTAAAAATTGCACCTCCTAGAGTACCAATTAAAATGGCTAGAGAAAACTTCCCAATATCTGCCTTGCGAAGGGCATGCACTGGTGAGTTCGAAGTTTTTACTTCGGTTGGCTTGTTGCTCATTTATCTATTTACAGAATCAAATTGGTTTCGAACGATTTATAATTTCGTTAGACTGGCTAAAAAGGTGAATTTTTCCAACTTTAGAAGTAAATCGCTAGACTTCAAACTGCTCCTTAAGTATGCGCTCTTCAAGATTAGTTTCTGGGTCAAACAGTAGTTGAAAACTATACATTCGGTTTTCGCTTATACTGACTTCGATGATATCACGTACTTCTTTGTCATCAGCTGTGGCACTGACAGGTCTTTTCATATGATCTAGTATTTTAAAATTTACATTTGATGTATGAGGTAGTAGGGCCCCCCTCCATCTACGAGGACGAAATGCACTTATAGGTGTTAAAGCCATTATCTCAGCGCTAAGAGGTATAATTGGTCCATTAGCTGATAGATTATATGCAGTGCTGCCGGCTGGAGTAGCAACTAAAGCTCCGTCACAAATCAATTCTGGCATCCTAACTACACCGTCGACTTTAATTTCAAGTTTAGCTGCTTGATAAGTCTGTCTAAGCAATGAAACTTCATTGATTGCTAACGATTCATGGATAACTCCGTCAACTGTCTTTGCCGACATTTGTAAGGGGTAAAGTTTCATTGGTTGAGATTTAGTTAGTCGCACAAGTAAATTTTCCGTTGAATAATCATTCATTAAAAAACCTATAGACCCACGGTTCATTCCGAAAACGGGAACCTTATTTTCAATATAACGATGTAAAGTTTGGAGCACGAAACCATCACCACCTAGAGCCACAATTACATCAGCATCTTCTGGGTTTGTTGTTTTATAAATCTTTTTTAAATGATTAAGCGCTATTTGAGCGTCATCAAAATCAGCAGCAACAATGGCCACCCGATCTGTGCTGAATTCATTTTCTGATTTGGTTTTGTTTGGTGACACTAATGTATTTTCCTTAGCTCTACGATTCTTATTATTTGAACTAACCGCCTGTAACGCTCATATGCCGATTAACAGAGGGCTGGTTGTTTCTTCTGTCTATAATAAAATCATGCCCTTTGGGTTTTCGACTTATAGCTTCTTTTATAGCTTCTATTAAAGTTTCGTCGTCATCTGAGCTACGAATGTGTGCTCGAAGGTCAGCTGCGTCTTCTTGCCCTAAACACATGTACAGAGTGCCAGTGCAAGTTAGTCTAACTCTGTTGCACATTTCGCAGAAATTATGAGTTAAAGGGGTGATAAATCCTAGCCTTTGACCAGTTTCTACTATATCAAAATATCTAGCTGGACCACCAGTTTGATAGGTGGTGTTATTCAATGTCCAGTTTTCTGCCAATTTGGCGCGTACCATGGATAGTGGCAGATACTGGTCAATACGCTCCTCTCCAATCTCCCCCATTGGCATAACTTCAATGAAAGTTATGTCGAAGCCCCTTTCTCCGCACCATATGAGCAAACTATCAAGTTCGTCGTCATTAACGCCCTTTAAGGCAACTGTATTAATTTTAACTTTAATTCCAGCTTTATTTGCAGCTGCTAATCCATTGAATACTTGATCTAAATTACCCCATCGAGTGATTTTACTAAACTTATCAGCATCGAGTGTATCAAGTGAAACATTAATTCTTTTAACACCTGCGCTAGCTAGGTCTTGAGCGTATTTTTCTAACTGGGTTCCGTTAGAAGTTAAAGTTAATTCTTCAAGATCTCCGGTATGAAGGTGTCTACTAAGACGATTTATAAGCCACATGATATTTTTTCTGACTAATGGTTCTCCGCCGGTAAGTCTAAGTTTTTTAACGCCGAGGCTTACAAAAGTGCTGCATATACGATCAAGCTCTTCTAATGAAAGCACATCTGATTTTGGTAAAAATGTCATGTCCTCTGCCATACAGTAAACACATCTCAGATCACAGCGATCTGTAACGGAGACCCTAAGATAGTCAATTTGGCGTTTGAACGGATCAATTAATCGGGTGTCATTCATTGTTCTCGTATAGGCCCATTTTAATCAGTAAAAATAGTTTAAACGATTTTTCAATATCACCTTGAGTTAAATAGATAGTGTCAAATGTGATTATTGGCGACTAATTATAGCAAATTTCTAGATTAAAATCACATTTACCTGATTTTTATCCAAAATGACAAAGAAATTTTATTTATGTAGATATTTTTGATTTCTATTTGCTGTTCGAATTAGTCATTAATTGTTTCATTAGGCTCTATAGGCTTTTCCCTTGGAACACCGCTTTTTTTATCTGCCCACTCAATTAATCGAACCCTTTTATTCAAAATTGTTTGAGGAATATCAATTCCTGTTTGCAAAGCGGTCTCATTATTTATCACAATAAAGTTTCTTTTTGCTGAGTATATTTTTTTATTCAATGAAGATGGGTTTTCTAGAACTGCTTTGATAATGCGTCCAACTTCTAGGCCTACCGCATATGGATCAGTTATTATTGTTGCTAAAGCTCCATACAAAACAGATTGTTCGTCGCTAGCGAATACCAGAGTTTTATTATTTTTAGCTATTCTAATAATCTGCTCGATGGAAATGTCTGGGTAGATTTTTTTATCTATTAAAATTACAGAATTATCTGAAAGTGATATTCTTTCATCCTTTGTGTCATTAACATTATTTGACTGAACAGAGAACTTTTCCAAATCAAGACTTTTTCTAGAGGCTGTAATTTTTAGACGACTAATTGCCTGCAACGCTTTTTCATTACTATTTGCCTTGTAAGGCAACAAGATAGTTTTTATTCCAGGAGACATTTCGAGGATTAACTCTAATAGAGTAGGATAGTCCTCTGTTTTAATGACTCCGAATACTGACTTTGTATTATTATGACGAAGTAATTCCTTTACATTGTCTATGTCAACACCTGCAAAAATTATGGGAATAGATAACTTTTCTTTGATAGCTATAAGGGCTGATGGATAGGTTAGGGCAACTATAACACTGGCATTATTGTCCTTAAATTTATTAATTAATTTTGCAGCTTTACCAGGATCAGTCATTGCTTCTTCGAAATTATATTGAATTGATTTTCTCTCAATATAACCGTGCTCACTCATATAATCGATTATGCCTCGATAAATTGAATCGATAGAAGTGTTCTTGTCTATAGAGGTAATTGCTATGTAAGGAACTTTAATTTCATTTTTTTGTTCGGCAAATGAACTTGAGATCGGAAGGCTAAAGTAGGATATGATAATCAAAATAATTATTAATTGCACCGAACAGACAAAGGCAAACGACTTCAACAGCTCAAAGTTTGTAAAAAACCTGTCCCAGAGTATTTTCATTTATTTTTATCTGTTACTAAAATGGCGCTTTTGAATGGATGATTTCCATTGATTTTATATGAATTTATGGCTTTTTGTCCTTCAAAACCAGTAATCCAATTAATAAACTTACGTCCGCTATTTTCTAGGACATGCTTGTGCCGATTTGGGTTAACGAGAATGATACCGTATGGATTGACAGAGGCATGATTTATCAGGGTAACTAGATTGCCTCTGTTATTAAACTTTGCCCATGAGCCGCTTTCAGTGATTGTGTAAGCATTAAGTGCAGAAGCCATATTTAGGGTGGCTCCCATCCCTGAACCTGTTTCTAGGTATCGATTGTTTAAAGCCTCATTTGGAATTATTCCAGCTAAGTTCCATAACCTAACCTCTGCTTTATGTGTTCCACTTTCATCTCCTCGAGAAATAAACAAACTTTTAGAGTTAGCAATTCGATGGAGGGCATTTGCCGTATTTTCATTAGTTAATACGTAAGCAGGGTTTTTACTTGGGCCGATTAAGATAAAATGACTTGTCATTACTTCTTTTCTAAAAGAACCATATCCTTTTTCAACAAAGGAAATTTCTGACTGTTTATCATGAACCAGTAATATATCGGCGTCTCCATTGATGCCAATCCTTAATACTGCACCAGTGCCACGAACCAAGGTTTTTATTTTGAAGTTAAATTTCTTATAGGCTTTTGGTAATAAATATTTCAGTAAACCGGAATTATCAATTGAAGTAGTAGTTGCCAGAACCAGATCTCGACTTTTCGCTTCACTAGGTAAAATGATCAAGACAGTTATAGATATAAATAAAATCTGAATCGTCTTTACCAAAACAATTCTCCTTTAATAAACGCCCTGGCTGCTTTGGTTTTTGGATTAGCAAAGAATTTATCACTTTCCGTTTGTTCTAATAACCTTCCACGATGAAAAAAAAGTATTTCATTTGACAAACGTTGGGCCTGTCTCAGATCATGTGTTGTCATGATGATTTTAGTTCCCGCTTTATGAAACTCCTTGATCAAATTCTCGATGGATATAGTTGCTGAAGGATCAAGATTAGTTGTAGGTTCATCAAGAAATAATACTTTAGGAGAAAGTGCCCACGCTCTAGCCATTGCAAGTTTTTGTTGTTCTCCTCCCGATATAGCCTTTGCAGGCAGATTACTTATTTTGTTTAGACCTGTTTTGGCGAGAGCTTTTTCCAATATGTCTGCCCTTAAATTCTTGGGGATTTTGCAGACTTTCAAGGTATGTTCAATATTAGCACGTACAGATCTTCTTAACAAAATAGGTTTCTGAAAAACCATGGTATGGGATTGTCTAGTTTCATCTGATTTTTCAGATAAATCACTACTCCAAATAATATTTCCTGAAGAGGGTTTTAGTATTCCATGACAGAGCTTAAGGGTTAAGGATTTTCCTGCACCGTTGGGCCCAAGAAATACACTAATTTGACCTGTATCAAGTTTAAAATTTAAATTCTCTATCAGTTTATGACCGTTTATTTCATAATTTAATCTGGAAACCTCAAGAGGTAATATTTTGTTATTTGTTCTCATTGAAACGATCAGAATTAGTTATATTTTGTGCGAATTAGATGAGCCAAAGCATTGACGATTAAAGTTGTGGTTAGCAGGACTATACCTAACCCTAAAGCCAAACTTAAATTACCCTTGCTTGTCTCTAAGGCTATAGCTGTTGTCATGACTCTTGTAACGTGGTCAATATTGCCACCAACAATCATTACTGCTCCTACTTCTGCAATAGCTCTACCAAAACCTGCAAGTAAAACTGTGGCTAATGAAAATCTCGCATCCCATAGTAGAGTTACCATCCTATCGATTTTGCTAGCTTCTAGAGAGTTTAAATAATCACTATACTCATGCCATAAATCTTCTAAAATTTGTCTTGTAAGCGCTGCTATAATAGGGGTGACCAGAAGTGTCTGGGCTATGATCATAGCCGTGGGGGTATATAGTAGTCCGAAAACCCCAAAAGGACCGCTTCGAGATAAAAGCATGTATACTATTAACCCTACAACCACTGGGGGAAGACCCATAAGTGAATTTAAAATCACTATTAGACTTTTTTGGCCAGGGAATTTGCAGTAGGCGAGCAATGCTCCTACGGGAAAACCTATAACGCATGATATAAAAACTGCTGATAGACTAACTCTCATTGAAAGATTTAATATAGAAAGTAGGTCGCTATCCAGAGAAATTATAAGGCTTGCTGCACTGGTAAATCCCTGTCCCAAGTCGTCCAAGTCATCAATCCTATTGGCTATTGGAAATAGTATTATAAACATTTAATGCTATATTCAAAAAATGTTTTTATATTTAGATGATAGAATTTTTATTAAGACATGTATTTTTTTATGTTTATCAACTAATTAATTAAAATTTTCTATTTAAAAACATACACTTGAATAAAAAAGATTATCGGATATGAAATTAACTGAACTTAAACCTAATCCATCTGATCCAGCTCTAACTCAGAGAGTGAGCGGAGTAAATGAAAAAGGTTGCTCGATTGAGACTTCGGTAGTTGTTGAGCGGCCGTTAACTGTATTTCTTAACAATCAAGAGATTGTCACAATCATGACTGTAGGAGATTACCCTGAGTATTTAGCCGTTGGCTATCTCTATAATCAAAACATGCTTTTGACAGATGACGAGATAGTCACGGTCGAATACGATTCCGATATAGATACAGTTGTTGTGAGGACTTTGCGTCAGACAGATTATGAATCCAAACTTAAGAAGAAGACACTGACGAGCGGGTGTGCCCAGGGAACAATTTTTGGTGATTTAATGGAAAACTTCGAAAATGTGAAATTGAGCTCTAAAGCTCGTATCCGGACTTCCTGGCTATATGATTTGACAAAAGAAATAAATACAACCCCTAGCTTATATCTATCTGCAGGCGCTATACATGGTTGCGTTTTATGCAAGGAAAACAAATCCATAATTTACATGGAAGATGTAGGACGCCACAATGCTGTTGATAAAATTGCCGGATATGTAAGGTTAAACAATATAAAAACACAAGATAAAATTTTCTATACAACCGGTCGTTTAACATCAGAAATGGTTATTAAGGCAGTTCACATGGAAATTCCTATATTAGTATCGCGTTCAGGTTTCACAGCTTGGGGTGTTGACCTTGCTCAGCAGTCAGGACTGACCCTGATAGGCCGTGCCCGTGGCCATCGTTTTTTAGGATTAGCTGGCCAAGAGCGGATTATATTTGATAGTGATGATAATAAAATTCATGAGAGACTGAATGAAGGTCATAAAATTTCGAATAATTATTAAAAGCCAGTAATATGTCTGCTAAATTTGAAAATATAGTAGGTGTAGTTCTCGCTGGTGGTAAATCGATCCGCATGGGAGGAGGGGATAAGTGCTTATTAGAACTAAATGGGCGTTATATTCTTGACTATGTCATTGATCGTGTGAAACACCAGGTTAATAAGTTAGTTCTTAATGCCAATGGTGATGCAAGTCGCTTTAGTAATTTTAACCTTCCAGTTGTGAATGACAGTTTTGATGGTTTTGCTGGGCCATTAGCAGGTATTCTGACGGGCATGGAATGGACCATAAAAAATGAACCTGAAGTAGATTGGATTGCTACGTTTGCGAGTGATGTACCCTTTTTACCCCTCGATACAGTTGAAAAGCTATCTTCTTCCATAACTGCAAATTGTTCTGATATGGCTTGTGCTATGAGCGGAGGCAGATATCACCCAGTTATTGGTTTGTGGCCTGTGCGTCTATATGAAGAGCTTTTGAATGCTCTAACAAATGAAGGAATAAGAAAAATTGATGACTGGACTATTGGTTTTAAGCGTTCATCGGCAGACTTTAGTGGTATTGGGATTGATCCATTCTTTAATATTAATCGCCCAGAAGACCTTACTAAAGCTATAAAGTACTTAATCTCCATACAAAAATCATAACTATTCCCATATTAGAACTATTCTAATATACACCACACATTAATTGACTCTGGTTCATAAACTCTTTTTAATCCAATAGAATAACGCGCATGTCGGTTTTAGTACTGACCTGCAAAAGTCAGCCGAGTTTACTTGGTTGTGTTATTAAGGCCCGAGGACGGGGAGGATAAAAGAGATTGTTTAGGTTTTTCTTTTAGTCAGGCCAAAATATCTCAAAAAATAAAATAGAAAAGGTCCAGCTATTCTTTCAGCTGGACTTTTTTATTTATCAGAGTTTGAGTTCCACAAGGTTTCCCTTCTCGTCTACCTCCAGGCCTGTCTCACGAGCTCTTTCTATTACGTTAGGATGCCATGAAACATTACCTGCATCGGGGCCACCGACAATAGCAAGCATTATAGAATCAGGTCCACCAGATACTAATCGGAAACCACGGTAAATGCCTACCGGAACGTTAATCACATCTAAAGGTTCAAGTCGGATAGAATGTTCATCATCACCTTCGAGCCATATTACCTCCCATGAACCTACTAATGGTATAAATACCTCTTCTGTTTGATGTGCATGGAGTGCTGCACCAGACTGGCTTCCTTCTTTTGCGCGATTGTAGACAAGTGAAAATCCATGGGCATTACCTATTTTGGGTTTCAGCAGAGGATCATCTATGTTTTCTACAACATTCATTCCAATCACATTGACGATTTCACGTTCATGATTAGGAATTCTTTGATCTAAAAAAGCTAGATCTGAGCCTCTGCATTCGTCTGCTCTTATCACATGCTTGGATTCCATTTCTGAAAAAGAAATTTTTGGTGGGTTCATGTTATCCCCTTTCAGTCTTTTCTACTGGGATTTTCTCGATATTGACAGCACAGAATTTGAATTCAGGAATTTTTCCCCATGGATCTAAAACAGGATTAGTTAATAAATTTGCAGCTGCTTCGGCAAATCCAAATGGAATAAATATCATGCCTTCCGGAACTTCTCGGTCTGCGCGCGCGATTATTTCTATCTTCCCTCTTCTACTTTCTACCAGAATCAGATTCCCTGGCTCCACTTTAAGTCGACGCATCTCTTTTGGGTGTAAAGAAGCCACAGCTTCTGGTTCTAAATCGTCCAAGATTTTAGCGCGACGTGTTATCGCTCCGGTATGCCAATGTTCTAAGAGTCTTCCAGTAGTCAGAACAATTGGATAATTTTCATCAGGAAGTTCATCTGGAGGCAAAATTTCTGCTGGAACGAATTTCCCCTTTCCTGTTTGCGTAGGAAATCCATCTGTAAACATAATGTCTTGTCCGGGCTTGTCTTCATCATCACAGGGATAAGTCACCGAACCTTCCTGCTCAAGTCGTTCCCAAGATATACCATCAATTGTATTCATCGATTCTTTTAGTTCATTATAAATTTCTTCAACTTTATTGTAGGACCAGCTTAATCCAAGCCTCTTGCCTAATTCATTTATTATCCACCAGTCCTGTCTCGTTTCGCCAGGTAGAGAGAGAGCAGGTCGCCCTATTTGAATTTGTCTATTAGTATTTGTTACTGTTCCTAATTTTTCTGGCCATGCTGATGCTGGTAATATTACATCAGCATGGAATGCAGTCTCAGTCATAAAAATTTCTTGCACCACTAGATGGTCAAGTTCTGCTAACCCTAACCTCGCATGTCTCTGATCAGGGTCTGACATTGCGGGATTTTCGCCCATTATATACATTGCTTTTATTGATTTATCTCTTGCAGCATCCATTATTTCTACAACAGTTAAACCGGGGTGAGGATTTAAGTCACTAATTTTCCAGAGGGTCTCAAAACGTTCACGAGCCTCAGGGTCTGATACGGATTGGTAATCAGGGTATAACATTGGAATAAGGCCTGCGTCAGATGCCCCTTGTACATTATTCTGACCTCTCAATGGGTGCAAGCCAGTGCCGGTTCGACCAATTTGACCTGTAAGTAATGCCAGTGAAATAAGACATCTAGCATTATCAGTGCCGTGGACATGTTGAGATATTCCCATTCCCCAAAAAATAATGGACTTTTCAGATTTAGCATAAATTCTTGCGACAGCTTTTATAGTGTCAGTATCAATTCCACATATCTCGGACATCTCTTCTGCACTAAAAGACGAGATTTTAGATTTAAGCTTTTCGAAATTTTCTGTGTACTTTTTTATATATTCTTTGTCCGCCAACTCCTCATTTATGATTGTGTGCATTATGGCGTTCAATAGCGCTACATCTGACCCTGCTCTATTCTGCATAAAATAGTCTGCATAACGGGTAAGAGAGTAACCCCGTGGATCGATCACTATTAATTTTGCACCTCTTTTTGCAGCTTGTTTAATATATGTTGCAGCGACAGGATGATTCTCTGTCGGACGCGCTCCAATCACAATAATGCAATCTGAATCTTGTGCTGCGGTGAAAGGAGCAGTAACTGCTCCAGAGCCAATTGTCTCCATTAGTGCCGCTACTGAGGATGCATGACATAAACGAGTGCAATGATCGACATTATTGGTTTTGAATGCTGTACGAATGAGTTTCTGAAACAAATAAGCTTCTTCATTTGACCCTTTTGCAGAGCCAAATCCGGCTATTGCATCCCCCCCGAAAGCATCAAATACTTTTTTAAGCCCGTTGGCCGCTATATTCAGAGCTTCTTCCCAACTGGCTTCTCTAAAATGAGTCCAAGGGTTGTCCGGATCAACTTCGTCATCCCATTTTTTTTCTATACCTTCTTTTCTGATTAAAGGCACTTTTAATCTCTGGCGATGGTCTACATAATCAAAACCAAAACGACCTTTTACGCAAAGTCGACTTTCATTAGCGGGCCCGTTTCGTCCATCAACTTTGATAATTTTATTGTCTCTAATATTATATGTAAGCTGGCAGCCAACACCACAATAAGGGCAAACGCTATTGACCTTTTTATCTGCTATTTTATCAGCAGTAGAGCCCTCTGTTTGAGATATGGTTGAAGGTAAAAGTGCACCTGTTGGACAAGCTTGTACACACTCACCGCATGCTACGCAGGTTGATTCTCCCATTGCATCATCAAAGTCAAAAACTATTTTACTATTAGCTCCTCTTCCAGCCATTCCTATAACATCATTGACTTGGACTTCCCTACAAGCGCGGACGCATAAATTACAGTGGATACATGCATCTAGATTAACTGCCATAGCGGGATGGCTAAAGTCTGATAATCCGTTAGCATTTTCTCGAGGTGGAAATCGGCTTTCACTTATATTAGAAAAATCAGCCCAGTTCCAAAAAGTAGAGGCAGAATCATACGAGTTTTCTTTTTTTGGTTGGTCGGTTAATAATAACTCAATAATCATTTTACGAGATGCTATAGCTCGTGGCTCTGTTGTTTTAACAATCATTCCTTCTTCAGGTTTTCGTATGCAAGATGCGGCCAAAGGTTGTTCACCGTCAATATGCACCATACATGCTCTACAGTTTCCATCTGCACGATATCCTGGGTCTGGCTTGTGACATAGGTGAGGTATTTTAATCCCTTCACGATAAGCTACTTGCCAAATTGTCTCTTCAGATGACGCATTTAGGGGTTTGTCATCTAGTATGAATTTGATTATCTGTTTATTTTCAGTCAGGGGATTGCCCATTTTTTTCGTAACCAAAGAGGTTTAACGAATTTCGATCAACTCAATCTCAAAAAGTAAAGTTGCATTGGGGGGAATTACTCCACCAGCTCCAGAAGGTCCATACGCCAGATTTGAAGGGATGATTAAGGTTCTTTGTCCTCCAACTTTCATGCCCTGTACTCCCTCATCCCAGCCGAGGATAACTCGACCAGCTCCTAAAGGAAAACTAAAGACCTGATTGCGATCAACAGAACTATCAAACTTTTTACCTTTTGAACCATTTTCGTATAGCCAGCCTGTGTAATGTACAGCAACGTTCTGGCCAGCCTTGGCTTCTGCGCCATTGCCAATAGTTTGATCGCTATAAATCAGTCCGCTTTTAGTTGTCACTGTATCTTGGGCATTAGTCATCTGAGGCACACACAACATTAAAAGAAGGAAGGTGTTCAGAATTACTTTTTTTGTTGTAAAACGCAAACTTATATTTCTCATACATACAATTAATTTCCTTTTCATCTTATATGTCTCACTTAGTTAAATAAAATACCTGTACATTAAGAACTATCTTAATCGGGCTTATTAAAGAATATTTTAGTCTTAATATTGTTAGATCAGAAGTCATTAAATTGTATTTTTTTAATTTATTAACCAGGTGAGTAGATTAATTTCGTGATAGGCAGCTTTTCTAAAATTTTTTTATACCCGATTTTCCTACGCTTGAAAAAATTATAGCATGCGATATCTTAAAACTATTTAGGTGTTTCATTGTTCTTTTATTGAAAGGTTAAAGTTTTCATGAGTAATTTGCCTCCTTATTTCATGTGGTTTCCAAATAGTTATCGATGGTCATCGGCTTTATTGAATATTATTTCTACGGCTCCATTTGGAGGAGCTGATATAAGT